>Ga0074193_1000053_pt1 | contig 210193 bp, 197 predicted proteins | sample EPASupsiteHSE605_FD_64523 | JGI IMG/M metagenome (GOLD analysis project Ga0074193, IMG submission 64523) | Bioremediated contaminated groundwater from EPA Superfund site, New Mexico - Sample HSE6-05 | ecosystem: Environmental > Aquatic > Deep subsurface > Groundwater > Contaminated ... | reverse complement strand
CGTGGATGTGCTTTGACCGGAAGCGGCTTGCGCCCCGGGCGTTTGTCCGGTGTGCTGTGTTCTGTTGCCGGAATAGCCGCCGCCCGTGGGATTTCCGGTCTTGGGCCCGCCGCCCGATCCGCCGCCAGGCGGGGTTTTGCCAGAGGCTCCCCGCGTGCCGCCCCCGGTGTTTTTTCCTGCTGTCTGAACGACCTGTTTTGTAGCCGAGCGGATAACTGAGTAGGCCAGCATTCCCGGCAGGCTGCGCCCCGAATGGCCTCCCGTGATAGCGGGGTTGAGACCGATGCGGGCAATGATGGCGTCCACCTTTTTGGCCACCTTGGCAATAGTCAGCACCAGCACCATCCACGGCAAGACATCCAGGCCGGTTGGGACGAAGGAGAGTACCGACAAAAGCATCTTAAAGAAAATGACGTTGCTGACCATCATAAAGCACATAGAAGCGAACATCCGGCACCAGCCGGTAAAAATATCTGATGTGTTCCGGCTTCCGCCGACGCCGAAAGCCAGCGGCGCGCAGATGGTCAGCATCCCGAGAATCACATACCGTTCGGCTATCTCCAATATCAGGCCGAAAACCTTGAACATAACAATGATGCCGATGATTATGACTAAGATCCATGCGGCTCCAATTCCGCCGAAAATACTTTCATCCGCAAAGGTTATCACCACGGCGTCCGGTATTTGCAGGATGTCGATGACCGTTTGAGTCATGTTCAGACCCATCCGGCAGATTTGAGGGCTGGCCAGCAACAGAAAAGCGAACACGAAAGTGCGCGTGAAGAGCAGCTTCGGATCTTCGCCCTCAAAGCCCAGGCCTGAGACCATGCTCTTGAGGGACTGAAATACCAGATTACCCAGCAGGAGCGCCCAGCCCACCGCCAGCATGATCTGCATGATGGTATCCACAACCGGAACGTGCGTCCGCAAATATGTAAAATCCATGCTGAGGATATCCAGCAGAACGCCGGAAAAGTATTCCCAGCATTCCAGCACCAGTCCATAGCCCCATTCCACGAAGCCCTGAAAGATCAGTTCCAGCATGACAGACACCCCCTTTCAGCCTGGAACTGCTGTTTCTTTTTCACGGCGTCAGAGTGGCCAATCCGTCAAACAGCGGGGCGATATACGCGATGAATGCCCCAATTCCATTGATGATGACCCATGCAATCCAAATGCGCTTGAGCCAGTCCCACGCCTGATCGACCTTGTGCTGGTTGTTTGAGAGCTTGGCGCCGATCACGGCCACGGCGCTCATCAGGCCGGCCAGCACCGTGCTGATGCCGGCAATCTTTGTATACACGTCCACAATAATGGTGTTTGCCACCGTCCACATGTCGTCGACAGCAAACGCGTTTGTTGTGAGCAACATGGTAAGGAGCACGGCGGTCATACAGACCGCATACCACCTCCCGAGCCGCGGGCAAAGCCACGCGAACAGCTTTTTTGCTTTTTTCAACGGAATCTTCCTCCTTTTTGTTTGGCTTTATTTACGTACCGGTTGCTGAGACGACAGGATAAAATTCCACCACGCACTCCGGGTGTGCCCGGATATCCGCGAGTATCCGAACAGCCTGTTCCAGCGCCTTTTCTGAATCGCGCTTCCGGCGTTTGATAAATGGGGTGAGCAAAATAATATCCCCATTGCTTATCGTGAAGATAATGCGGATGAGGATTTTACTTTTCTCTCTCAGCTCATACAGGGCGCTGTAACGCTCCAGAACGAAGTGCTTTATGTGGGGCTCCCGCATTTCGGCGGGGTGCAGAGAAGCCAGACGGAGTATCTGTAAGAGAATTTTTCTAGTCAGTCTCGGATCAAGGCTGCTCAGAAAGAGGGCCACCGGGGCATCTTTTTCATTCGGCTGATACATTTTGATTCCTCGCATAGTGCGACCTCCCATAATTTATAGTGACTTACGATTTGCCGGGATAGAAAAAGCCGACGCATCCGATGCGCCGGCTGTAAAATGGAACTTTATTGAAATGTAAACGTCAATAAATACAATAGCTCTTTGCGAAAGAGGAGCGCAAAAAAGGTTAAAGTGAGGCAGTGCTGATGGAAAAGCAACGATTAGGTTTTGCCTGCCATATACCGGAGAAGATAATATTCTTTGCCATTACGGCATGTATGGTTTTGTGCCTTACCGGCACTGCATCTGCAATCAATCAGATACCTATTAATATTGAAACAGGACAGTCCGGCACATTTGATTCAATCGATCCAGGGTTCATATTGCGTTCGCCGGCAATCGATATTGACCCGGAATTCATTTTGCCATCGCACGAGAATGATATTGATCCCTATTTTTCCATCTCAGAGGGATCGGACGAAATAACTGTCGTCCCATTTTCTGATGAATCAGCGGTTACTCCAGATGCATACTCAGTTCAGATTCCAGACAGAGTTGTAATCATTCCCCAACCTTGACAGTCCTAGCGATGGGTATCACCCCTTTTTTGACCAAAAGACCCGGTCTATGCGGATTTTACCGCAGACCGGGTCCTTCTTATTCAGAGCGTACATTTCTCACTTTAGCCCTGCCCACGCGGGTGCGCTCTCCACGAGTTCCTTTACAGTGCCTATTGTGAGCGAGCTTTTTGATACGCCGAGATCAACACCATCATAAATGGTCTGCTCCAGAACCTCAAAGCAATTGAACTGGAGAAGGATAACCCTGTAAATCTTCTGCTGCGCCCCAAGGCCCTCCGGGGGATTGAGTTCCACCATTGTGACCGAAATAATCTCGCATTTGCTTCTGCTGTATTGGTTAAGCTTTTCCTCCTCAGTCCGGACCGCCTCCTGAAGCGCGTCGGGCAGCCGGCTCAATTCGATTTGCTCAGTCATATTTTTGATTCCTCCGTTCTTTCCTGCCTTGAAAAATACAGCGCCAGCGCGAGTTCAACTGTTTTTTCAATCTCGCTCTGCGGCGTTTTAGGGGTGAAATACCTCGCGTATGTCTGCGGGGGGAGCTTTACGGCGATGCCGCGTGTTTTCTGCGCTCCCTGAAAAATCAATTTCAGAGCGGACTCGTTAAGTTCCTGCGCTTCATACTTCTTGCGGATTTCGGCTGCTTTGCCGTCTGAGAGCTTGCCCTGTATCGAAGACAGCGCATTCGCTATCCGGAACTGCTCAGTTTCCGGGAGGTAGGATAAATTGACGCCCGCTTTAATCGTGAACGTATTGTTGTCCAGCCGTTCCTTCAGTGCGTCAATCAATTTATTCAGGCGAAGATAATTGGCGATGGAACGCCCTGTCAAATTATATTTATCACCGAGGCAGTCACGGCTCAGGGACTTGTGGAACTCAGTTCCACAAGTTTGGTCAGGGGCTTCGCCATTGAGCGTCTGAAGTTCCCGCATAATGTCGTTCCGCTTGCCCTGAGAGAACATGTCGCTGTATCGCAGCGCAAGACCGGCCGCCCGTTCGCTGGGCAGCATATCCGAAAAGGAACGCTGCAATAAATTGGTCTCAACGACATACATAAGCGCTTCTTCGTATGTAAGGCTTTCCTTGACGAGGCAAAGCGCACCTTCCAAACCTGCCATCATACCTGCGTTTTTTCGGTTGTGTCCGGATAGCATTTCATAGTCGAAATCCGGGTCGTCATGAATCCGCTGAACAATCAGAGGGATGAGGATGCCGTTCTGCCGTACGCTCTCGATCATATCGCTCAGGCGTTCACCCGTGTAGATATGAAAGGTGTGTCCACGAAAGTCACGGATACACCTGAATTCAAGGAACACAAGGCGCTTTGTGCTAATAACATTGGATAATTCCGTTGAAGTGGGTTCGTTGGCAGAGGTGCGCAAATCGTTCATCGATTTCACACGATTAGGCGCGGGCGTGGCTTTAGGCACTGGTCATCAGCTCCTTCGCAACGTCACGGTAGGCCATGCCAGCCTTTGAGGTCTTATCATATTCAAAAACTGTCATTCCACGTCGTACGGCCTCGCTGATCTGAACCGTCCGCGGGATTGCTGCATTGAAAACCCTGATTTCTCCGGCGAATGCGGCTTCAACATTGTCTCGCGTATTGTGATATAAATTTGTGCGCAAATCACACATGGTAAAGAGGATACCTTCAAAACTAATTTTTGGGTTGAGCCGCCGTTTATTCTTTAAAACGGTGGTGATGAGATCGGAGAGCCCTTCTGTGGAATAAAATTCCGGATTGATTGGTATCAACACGCTGTCGGTAGCCGTAAGAGCATTAACCATCAGAGGACTTGCCGCCCGGTTGGTATCTATGATAATATAGTCATAGTTTGTCCGCAGCGGGGACAGGATGCATTCGAGAAAATGCTCTGTTCCCATCTCTGTCTGCAAAAGGCTTTCCAGCCGGGATAGCTCTTTACTTCCATGAATAAAGTCTATTCCAGCATGGGAGGCCACAAACGCGGATGAAGCGGGTAATGATTCGTCTTTGAGCAGGATAGATATTAAATCAGCAATGCATAAATTCGGGTGGCTCTCCTCGTTCGTGGACAGCGTGGCGGTCAGGTTGATCTGAGGATCAAAATCAACCGCCAGCACCCGCTTACCCTGTTCCGCAAAGGCATATGCCAAATGCTGGCAAGTTACTGTTTTTGCTACGCCGCCCTTCATATTTCCAACGGTTATGATTTTACACATGTTACACTTCCTATCTGTGGAATAACTCTAATGAATCTTCTGCTAATATCTTGCTAATAGGACACCAAAAAACGCGAGGAAATTGAGCGATACGGCATGATATCAAAAGTCATGGCGATCGCCTAAAAAGCTTGTATTCAAGCGGGTTTCAGGGCATTAGAGAGTATCCGAAGAAATGTTGTAAAAATCGTTACTGCGATCTCCTAAGGGGAAGGCCCCCGGTTCGAATCCGGGCGAGCGTACCAAAAGCACCGTATTTTCAACGAAATACGGTGCTTTTCTTCTGTAAAATATTACAAAATATCCATTTTGCTTGAATTATACACTTTCTCTTTTAATGCCATCTCCATATACATCCCTCTCGTTTCCAATTTAACTGTATATGACGCATATCAAGATACTTTTTTTTCGAACCGTCCGTACAACACCCACATCCATAAAAATGATGTCAGCAGAGCCGGAATCATATAAGAATAATTATCTTCCTTGCATAACTTTGCAATCCAGAAGGATGGTAAAAAAGAAAACAGATACTGGATTCCTGAGAATAAGAAAAATGGGACAGGAATGCCTAACATAATGATTCCTGAAAGCTTGGAAACGGCCATTCCTTCTACTCTGTTGTGTGAAAAGGAAACCAGCAATAGAGATACGGCAATGCCCAGAATACTGGTTAGCATGCAGGTCGACAGTATCAACGGCAGAGGCCAGACGGTAAGTGCGAAGGAAAAGATAAGCATTATAGAAACAACGTATGAGATAATAGCCGGGAACACCAATCTTGATAGGATGTACCCTCTTTTGCCGACAGGCGTTACGGCAATGTAAGCGGTCATGTTTTCATCAAATTCTGTTAGAATGACCATTGAAGAAGCAAAGCAAAATAAAAATGGTGTCAGTACGGCAAGGAAAAGGTCAACCAGCAAATAATAATCGGCGAGAATGGATGCCTTCCCGAAATATCCGCATAGCAGGGTTTCTATATATGGAATGCCAAAACGAAAAAAGCAGGCTGCAAGAAAGGGCGCGATGCATACTGCATAGAGCATGCCATCCTTTGATATCTGCCATATAAACATGGAGAAGCAGCGGACGAGTGGTTTCACAGCTTGACACCTCCCACAGATTTCAGCATTTTTACCACCGCGCTGCATGCCTGGATTGCAATCAAAACTGTCCATAAAAGCAGTAGCAGCAACGCAGGCAACAGGTAGCCGCCTCCCGTACAGAGTGCCATCATGCAGGCGCCCGGATGCAGCAAAAGCCAGCTCTTTTGATACCCAAAAAGCCATAAGATGGCTGGGAGGTTGATTAGGATTTCCGCGGGGATGGTCGCGATGATAAACTGATTGAGCGACATTGTTTTGCAGGCAATAATCAGCCCCACGGCCGAAAACAGGCAGGAGCAGAGAAACACGCCGGCTATAAAGAACAATAAATTTGTGACGATACCGGCTGCTATCCCAATGGCAAATCCCACAACGGTAGATATGAATCCGATGGAAATGAGCTTTGACAGGACATATTCAATAGGCTTTACCGGCGAGACGGCGATGCTGTCCAGCACCCTCTCACTTTTTTCAAAAAGGATAATGGCCCCCATGAAATAAAGGCCCATGGCTGACGGGTCCGTAAAAATCATCAGGATCGCCGCTTTTGCCCGCCACGCTTCGGGAAAGGCAAAAAGCAAACCGACATATAAAACCGAAAAGATCAGATAAATGAGGTAAAACCCGTATTTCAACTGGAATTGGACATCACCCAATAAAAGCTCCTTCATTCTCATTGAAGCTGCCTCCCGGTGAGCTCGACGAAAATATCGTTGAGAGTCGGTTCACTCGAATGGATGGACATAAGCTGATTATCTCGGATGAGGTGTTGAAGAATTTCATCCTCTGAGGTTTTATGGAGCGGAATTTCCGTTTTCATTTCTATACCATTATCCAGATAAGTATAGGCTATTTTTGAAGCGCCTCTGCGCATGATCAGGCTGCGGGGCGTGTCGAGCGCCTTAATTTTCCCGTCAACAATAAATGCAACGCGGTCACAGAGCTCGGTGGCGTCATACATATTATGCGTGGTCAGGATGATGGTTTTTCCCTTGGCCTTCTCATCAAGAATGATATCCTTCATAATCCGGGCGTTAGACGGGTCAAGCCCGGACGTCGGCTCATCCAAAAAAAGAATACATGGATCATGCAGAAGAGACTTGATGAAATTCAACCTGGATTTCATGCCCTTGGAATAGTCGGAAACCTTTTTGTCCGCATCCGCCATGAGCCCAACGCATGAAAGCAGCGCGTCTATATCGCCGCGTTTTTTGTATAGAGTAGAAAAGAATCTCAGATTCTCACGAGCCGTCAGCTTTTCATATAAGCTCGGAAACTCAAAGTCGACACCAATGTTTTCATAGAAGCCAGCAGTGTGACGCCCAGCCTCCTCGCCGTTTACTATAACGTTGCCTTTGTAGTCGGTAAGAAGCCCAGTCAGTAGCTTCTGCAGCGTACTCTTACCTGCACCGGAAGGTCCGAGAAAGCCAAAAATTTCGCCGGGTCTAACCTCAAAGCTTATGTTTTCAATAAACGGTTTCCTAGTATAGCTGAAGCTTAAGTTTTTTACATCAATCAATGCTTTTCTCCTTCAAACATCTGGAAAACAACCCCACGTATCATGACAAAGAGCGCTTCGTCAAAAACATCTTCCCCCACTTCCGTCTTGTGCAGCAACGTAACAAATATCCCCCTGATCGCTGCGCTGAAAACGCGAATATTTTCCGCTTTCATGTCGGGTACCATGGAGACCAGCTCTTCCACCCGGAAGTCATCCTTTTCGGCATGAATCTTGTTCAGCTCCGGCGGCAGCTTCCTAAAAAGAAGCTCCAGTTCTCCGCTTGTCACAAGCTTCAGCAAACAAGATCCATCCAGCGACTTATACAGCCTAAATATGATGTCTGTGAGTGTATCGCCATTAACACCAGTTTTAAACTCAGCTATTTCCGCCATCAATTTATTCTGAAACTCATCGTGTAAGGTGCAGAATGCATCAAAAAACAAGAGCTCTTTGGACTCGTAAAAAAGATAAAAAGTCCCCTTCGGAATGTTTACGCGTTTCACGAGCTCATCCACTGTCGTTTTGCGGATACCATACAGAACAAGACACTCTTTTGCTTCCGCAATCAGCCTATCTTTAATATAGGCACGTTCACTATCTGAAAAAGTTTTAGGCACCAAATTTCACCACCAATACTATATGACCATTTTTATTGTTATAGTCAATATAAAACATATTATATTCTAATGTCAATATAAATTTGCATAAAATTAATTTCGTGACATCTGGACATCTATCATTCTAACTATTCCGCAAAAAAGCTGAAGACCTGCAAGGATACAGGTTTTCAGCTTTTTTCTTTATGCCGTCTATACTATCACGTCTATACGAACACGCCGCCTATTCTTTTGATAAAACGTGCAAACGCTGCCTCACCTGGGCTGTCGTCCTTAAACACGCCTGAGTCTCTTAAAACTGCGACAAAGGTCCTGCCGATCTCGCTTCGCAAAATTGCTTCAATATTCGCGGACGAAATTTCGCCATAGTTTCCCGCAAAGGCTTCATACCACGACGCATGCTTTGCGGTAAGCTCGCTGCTGCGCAGGTCCCCGCCCATCAAAACCGTTTTCCTTAAAAGCGCCATTTCTCTTTCAAGTCTAGCGGGCAGAACAGCGAGCCCCATGACCTCAATGAGCCCGATATTTTCTTTTTTAATATTGTGCTTATCCGCATGCGGATGGAAAAGCCCCAACGGGTACTCTGCTGTGGTTCTATTATTTCTGAGCACCAAATCCAAGCGATATCTTTTATTTACGATGCGGGCAATTGGCGTGATTGTATTATGGGGTTCTCCTTCAGAGTCTGCCAAAACACCTACAGACTCGTCAAAGTAGATCCGCCAAGCCGAGAGAACCCTCGCAGCGAGTTCACATAGCCTATATCTGTTTTCTCCTTCAAGGCGAAGGACAGACATAGGCCACTTCACGAGGCCCGCCGAGATATCATTAAAGCCATCAAAACTGACTCTTTGTTTAATAGGAGCGGCGTCCATGGGAAACCAATAGTTTCCGCCCTGAAAATGCTCATGTGTCAGTATGCTCCCGCCCACAATAGGCAGCTCGGCATTGGAGCCCACAAAGTAATGTGGAAACTGTTCGACGAAGCAAAAAAGCTTATTAAAAGTGCCTTCATTAATTACCAGGGGAACGTGGGCGCGATTGAGAACAATACAGTGCTCCTTGTAATAGACATACGGGCTGTACTGGAACCCCCAACTTTCTCCCGCAATTTCAATAGGAATGATGCGAAGATTTTGCCTGGCAGGGTGCCCTGGGTTCCCGGCATATCCCTCATTCTCACGGCAGAGCAAGCAGGCCGGATAAGCGCTTACCTCACGTTCTTTTGCTGCTGCAATATCGCGGGGATCCTTTTCGGGCTTCGAAAGATTGATTGTAATATCAAGCATACCGTAATCTGAGGCGGCCTTAAATCTTAAATCCCGCTTCATACGGTAACTTCGAATATAGTCACATTTCTGACAAAATGTATAGAACCAATCGGTTGCACATTCGGGATCGCAGGCGTATTTTTCGCGAAACATTTGCTGAACCGCAGAGGGGGCGGGCGTCAGTATGCCCATCAGTCTTGTTGACAGCGCATCTCGGGATCCCGGCGTGTCGACTATAAGGCTGTTCTCAATGGCATAATCACAAATTTCGTCCAGGACTTCCTCCAATGGCTTTTCCGGCAAGGACAGGCCGGACGCATACGTGTCCAGACGCAGTACATCCAAAAGCGCATTGCGGCAGAAAGCCTCGTCTTCCTGCCGAAGGAGACCATTTTTTATTGCATATGCTATCAGTTGGTCGAGTGCAGAATAAATCATGTTGTCCTCATCACTTAAATTCATAAACGCCAGCGTCCCTGACAGCCACCGCCCGGCACGCACCTAAACCAAAAATTCGCTCCATTTCGGCCTTATAGAAATGATTTTGCGTCGATGGGACGAGGGCTTGTATCGTACCTGCAAAGCCACCTCCGTGGACACGGCTAGCGCCTGTTCCAGAAAGAGCGGCATCCGAAACTGCCAAGGCAAGCGCCACGCTGCGCTCTGATTTGTTCTCGGGCCAGAGATTTTGCAGCTGGCCCATGGAGGATTGCCCGGACGCTCTCATCAATTTTAAGTATTCCCCCATGTTCCCGGCCTTCAGAACTGACAGCTGTTGTCTGACGCGTCTGTTTTCCGAAAAATAATGCATGGCTCGGAGGATGGCCCGATCGGAGACTTTTTTTCTGAGCTCCGGGATCTGGTCCTTAAACACCTGTTCGTTGACCTGGCTGAGCTTCTCCCTGCCGAAATATTGGGCAACCGCATGCATTTCTTCTGTGATTGCAGCATATTCCCTTGTCATATCCGCATGGCTGCCGCCTGCATTGGTGATGTATAGGACATAACCATGTTTTTCAAAGCTAAAGTCGATGCGTTCATTTTTCGGGTAAATAGGCTCCGAGAAGTCAATATATACCACTCCGCCCATAGCGCAAGCCATCTGGTCCATAAGGCCGCACGGTTTTCCGAAGTATTCATTCTCCGCATACTGCCCCATTTTTGCAAGCTCAAAAGGAACCAAGTCATCATCACAGTAAAGCGTGCTAAATATTTTGCCCACGAGCACTTCAAAAGCAGCGCTTGAGGAGAGACCGCTGCCGGACGGCACCCGGCTTGTCAGGTAAGCATTAAAGCCGCCCGGTGAATATCCGCGCTGTTTAAGCGCAAAAGCGACACCCCGCACAAGGGCCTCGGTTGTGCCTTTTTCATCCGCATCGGGGGCCGTATCCGACAGATCAATCTCAAGCGCTCCGTAGCCCTCAGACATGATGTTTACCTTGCGATCCTTGCGTTGCGCTGCCACCGCAAGCACGTCCAGATCAATGGCGGCTGCCAGCACGCAGCCCGACTGATGGTCCGTATGGTTGCCGCAAAGCTCCGTTCTGCCTGGCGCTGAAAATAACCGCACCTCAGAGCGCCCAAAGCATTTTTCAAATTCTCTGATAGCAATGAGATATCGTTTTTGTTCATATTCCGCTTCATCACCGTATAGTTCTATTAACTTTTCCGCATAGAAGCCCTCTGCAATGTCCTTTATGAATTTCTCAGTATGCTTTGTCACGTTTAACCTCTCAGCGCATCAGCACTTTTTATATTGAATAGGGGGCCTTCCTAAAGCTCGTCGTTTAGATTGAGTTCACCCCGCTCATGAAGTTCACTGATAATCTTATCATAGGTTTCTTTATTGATCTTAAATTTGAAACGGTAAACTAAATAACCTGAAACTATAAATATCAGCGGTATCAAAAACATAACGAGCTTTATAACAAGCTTACCAGCACTATCAATGCTCTCTGCCGGCGTGTCTCCTGTTTTGATGCCGGACCAAACCAGGGTAAGGCTAACAAGCCCCATCGAAACGGCTCCGCCAATCTTATTGATAAGTGGCTGCACAGACAGCGTGATGCTCTCGTTGCGCTTGTGGAGCTTCCACTGCCCGTATTCGATGGTATCCTCGAGAAACATGAGCATCAGCAGCTGGATAAAGGCCTCACCGATGAACAGCAGGAGCGCCGCGATGACGATTAGCGGGAGACTCTTGTCGGCGAAGAAGAAAACAAAATAGCCAAAAACGACCAGTATTGTTGCCAGCAAGTAAAACTTTTCTCTTGATAAGTGTTTGGAAAACAGGGGAAAAACTGCAAGCGCCGATAGCTGCGCAACGCCGACAACCGCGGCCAAGACAGCGTACATATCTTTATTGCCGAATACGTACTGCATATAGTAGATGGAAATCGTGGTCGTAGTCATATAGCCGATGATAAACAGCGACATGGCCAGTGTCGTCCACAAAAGCTGATCGTTTTTGGTGAGGACCTGCCACATACCGCGTAAGCTCGTCTTTTCCTGCTTTTTGAACATGTTGGTTTTTTCTTTGACGCCAAAAATGGTGAAGAGCTGAAACAAAAGCATCAGAACGGTTACGGCAGCGGCAACGATAAACCAGGCCTTGGGCGTGCCGCCCATTCCGCTGGTAATTGGCTCCCAGCCAACCATGATGGCGAACATCCCCACATTGGCACAAATTCTGGCAAAGGCCCCCATCTTTTCCCGGACCTTCTGCTCAACGGTCAGCGAGGGAAGCATCGACCAATAGGCAATATCGTTGAGACCGTAGAAGATGTCCCAGAGAATGTATGCTACTCCAAAAACAAGGACGAACCAGTAGTTTTTCAATCCAAAGTCGGTAAAGAGAATCATATAGCAGACAGCACCGACAAGGGCACCGAAGAGCATCGGTGGCTTGAATTTTCCGTACTTTGATCGTCCGTTATCTACTATTAAGCCCATGAGCGGATCATTTAAAGCATCAAAAACACGAAGAATTGTAAACACAAGGCTTGTTGTTACAAATACGCCTATGGGAAGCTGCAACACATTTGAAAGATAGTAGATCAGCGCGTTCGCTTCGAGCGCGTAGAACATATCTCGCCCGACCGTGCCGAGTCCGAAAAACACCATGTTCCGTTTGTCCAGCTTGTTCATTCTGCTTTCTCCTCGTCATTATTATTTTGGTTTTTCAAAAGCCTAATTGTGTACATTTGAGAGCCGAAGTCTCCCCATAGTCTCAAGTTGTTATGGTATCCCGTGCCGATAAACTGGTTGTTCAGACCGATACCATTTTTCAGCGCCGAACCGCTCGCTACGACTGACAGCGTGCCGTCTGGCAGGGCCCAGTGCCTGTTCACCATGCGAAGAACAAATCCGTCCGGCCTCAATTTTATTGGCGAAATATGTTTAATTAAACCGCCAAAACGGGAGATTGCGACCTTTTGAGGAACTGTCGCAAGCATGTATGTTCGGTCTTTATCCAAGCCTTTTACGGAGAGCATATCATTGCTCTCCCCTGCCCTTGCAACGGTTTGAACAAAGGCCAAAACAGCCTCACTTTTATCCCCGCCGACACTGAGAAATATCTCTTTATTTACACGCTCTGCGTCGTATCTGTAAAAGTCGCCAAATTGCAGCGTATGGCGGTGCTGTTTAAAAAACGCGATTTGCTCTTGAACTTGCTTTTTCTCAACTGGTGACAGTTCACCCAGATCAAGCTCGTAGCCGAAAGCACCGAAAGCTGCGACATTAAAGCGCGTGGAAAGAGAGGTTGTACGCAAGGTCTGCTGATGAGGAGACTGGGAAACGTGCGCGCCCATTGCAGATAGCGGATAGAAATAGGAAAGCCCTCTTTGGATTCTCAGACGCTCGATCGGGTCTGTGTCATCCGAAGCCCAAATCTGCGGTGAGTAGCACAACATCCCCAAATCGAAGCGGTTGCCGCCTGAAGAGCAGCTCTCAAGCAGAATTTGTGGTCGAGGTCGGAAGATACGTTCGAGAACCTCGTATAGCCCCAGAATGTATCGATGGTAAAACTCGCCGATTTGGCAGTGTTCAGAAAAGACATCACTCATGTGCCGGTTCATGTCCCATTTGACATAGCTGATAGCCGTACTGTCCAGAATTTTGCAGACATTCTCAACGATATAATCCCGCACGTCTGGGTTGGTCAAGTCCAAAATCAGCTGGTTTCGCCCGAAGGATGGCTCTCTTTCCGGAAGTCTGACGGCATATTCGGGGTGTGCCCTATAAAGTGCACTGTCTATGTTCACAGACTCGGGCTCGAACCACAGCCCAAAGCGCAGTCCCATTTTTGTGATCCTTTTTGCCAAGCCCTCAATTCCGTCTGGAAGCTTTTTTTGGTTTACATAATAATCCCCAAGACCTGCTTTGTCGTCATTGCGCGCGCCGAACCAGCCATCGTCAAGGACAAACAGCTCTACGCCCAATTTTTCAGCCCGCCGCGCCAGACGTAACAGCTTGCGACGGGTAAACTTAAAAAAATGGGCTTCCCAATTGTTGAGAAGGACCGGGCGCTCCCGCCCCTTCCAGTCTCCGCGGACAATATGTTCATTAACAAAGCTGTGAAAATTGCGGCTCATGCCATTAAATCCCTGCTTAGAAAAGGTCATAACAGCTTCGGGTGTCTCAAAGGACTCTCCTTTTTGCAGGACCCACGAAAAGCACAGCGGGTTAATGCCGGAAATAACCCGTACCAGGTTGCGGGGTGAAAGTTCCGCTGCGGTGTAGTGGTTACCGCTGTATACCAGGTTAAAGCCGTAAACAATACCGCTGTCCTCGTTTGCCTGTTCCTCAGCTATCATAATGCCGGGATTGTGGCGATTGGAGGAGCTTCCCGTTGTACTTTGGTTGACAAAACAGCCAGGCATCAGCCTTCGGTCATGGCGGTTGGCCTCCGCAATCCAGTCCCCGTCCAGCGTCACCATCTTATACGTCCGGTTCGGCAGATCGATGAGCATGCTCATGATACGGCGGATTACGAGGGGCTGTTCCTCCTCGTTTGTCAGCACGACTCTGCGGGTAATAACATTTTCTTTAATATATGCCGTATAAACGAGCTCGAGCTTGATATGGTAGACCTTGTCGCGCAGGTATAAGATAAGGGTTTCGGCATCTTTTTCGTTCTCTGCATAGGCGCAGGGTAAGGTTTTTGCCGGATATGCGCCCTTGTAAAGATCAAAGCGCTCGAAGACGAAGTCTGAGGTGTAAGAGCCGTCCGGCATCTGCATTTCCAGCGGAGTCAAGCGGAAATCACCCTTACCAATACCCGACCAGTTGAGTGGCACATTATCCATGGAGTAGATGTCATCGCTCTGCGTATACATCACCTCCGAGCCATAAGGCATGGTCCGCTTATAGCGCAGCGCCTGCGCGTCTTCGATCATCACAGGGCTTCCATAGTGAATTTGCTCAAGATGTCCGTGCTCATTTACCATGAGCAGGTAGGACGTGCTTTCCGTGTTGATCAGAAACGACTTGTCCTTCTCAATAATATATTCCAAGCAGTTACCTCCCGATTATAGCAGCTTCAAAGGGCGCGAGCGTGCCATTGATGTATTCCCGTCCGTAGTTTGAAATTAGAGCTTTGCCTGATATAGGGCTTTTCTGTTCTTTTGGCGTCAGATTGATAACCACGCTCAGCATATCCCCATTTAACTGACGCACATAGGCGTAAACGCCAGCTCGGCAATAAAGTTCGCGGAAGCTTCCCTGTTTTAAGACCGCACTGCTGTTGCGGAGAGCGATCATGTTTCTGTAGAAAGACAGCACTGAATTGTCATCAGCCCTCTGCTTTTCAACGTTCATACACAGATAATTTTTGTTCACAGACAGCCATGGCACGCCGGTAGTAAAACCACCGTTTTCTTCACTGTTCCATTGCATCGGTGTTCTGGCATTGTCGCGGCTTTTGAGCTTTATCATTTTCCAGCGAAGTTTTTTGGGCAAATGCAGACGCCCCGTTAGATTCCAGATATTGATGGACTCCACATCACGGATCTTTTGCATGTCTGGATAATCGAAATTTGTCATGCCGATTTCCTGCCCCTCGAAAATGAAGGCACTGCCTCTCAGCGAAAGCAAAAGCAGGGCCAACGCCTTTGCGCTCTCCTTATGAAATTTCCCGTCGTCCCCAAATCGCGAAACGCTGCGCGGCTGATCATGGTTTTCAAAGTATAGGGTGTTCCAGTTAAGCGCATTCTGCCATTTGGAGAGGGTCTTGAAAAATCGGTCCGGCGAAAAGGGCCTGATAAACCACTTGATTGCGTAACAGTCCGTTTCCATATGCTCAAAGGAAAAGACCGCGTTGAGCTCGTCCCTTCGGGGGTTGACCAGATCATCGGCCATTGGGGGTGTTACAAATACAGTTTCACCCACGGTAAAGCAATCGTAGTGGGAGAAAACCTCTTTGTTGAACCGGTTTAATAGGACGTGTGTGCCCTCGGTAGATATATAGTGTTCCCTGCCCGTAAGGGCCGGTCGCCACCGACCATTATCCAGCGAGTCTTTAAACAGGATGTTGATAACATCACAGCGAAAACCATCTATCCCTTTGTCAAGCCAGAAGCGCATAACAGCCTCAACCGCCTGAATAACTGCTTCATTATGATAGTTCAGATCAGGTTGTTCCTTTGCAAAAAGGTGGAGGTAATACTCACCCCTGAGATCATCATACGCCCAGCAGTCCTCGCCGAAAAAGCTGCCCCAGTTTGAAGGTTTCTTGCCCTTTTCTCCCGCTTTCCATATGTAGAAATCGGTGTACGGCTCAATCCGCCTACGGCTTTTTTGAAACCACTCGTGTTGGTCTGAGGTATGGTTGATGACCAGATCCATCAGGATTTTGAGGTCGCGCTGCTTTGCTTCGGCGAGCAGTTCCTCCATGTCCGCAAGGGTCCCGAAGTTCTCATGGATAGCGCAGTAGTCGCTGATGTCGTAGCCGTTATCCTTATTGGGCGAGGGATAAAGGGGTGAAAGCCAAAGAACGCCCACCCCCAGTTCCTTGAGATAGTCTAGCTTGGAAATAATGCCCTTGATATCCCCGATGCCGTCTCCGTTCGAATCGCAAAAACTCATAGGATATATCTGATAAACGATTCGGTCCTGCCACCATTTTATATCAGCCAATGCTATATTCCTCCTTGAGCGCAGCTGCAGCCATTTCTTCAGTGACGCCCCTGTTTTCTATCATATTTTGATAGAAAACGCCGCTCTTCTTGATTGTACGCGCCATGGTTTCGGTGTTCAGCTCAACAATGCCAAAACGGGCCGTAAAACCTTCAAGCCATTCAAAGTTATCAATAAAGCACCAGTGGTAGTAGCGCGTGACCGGCAGACCACTTTCACACAAAGCCTTGACATGCTCGTAAATAAAGCGTGAGCGAAAGGCATCCGTGTTATCCGCCGTGCCATTTTCAGTGATGTATATGGGCAGATCAGGCATTATTTTGTTCAGCTTAGCGCAGCACTCGACAATCCCCTGCGGGTATATCTCCCACCCGAGATCATTGACGTGAACACCGGAAAACGTATTGTCCTCAAAGCCCTTCGAAGCGGTTCGCGCATAGTAGTTCAGCCCGAGAAAGTCGGCATAAGAGCCCCGATCTCCAGCAGTGCCGAGCAGGTATGTCTTGCTGATCTTGCTCTGAAACAGGTGCTCAGACAAAGCGGCACACAGGCGATGCCAGGGATTATTGGCACTATAGGGCGCAAATACACGCATGTGATGCGCAAACCCTACCTTTGTATCCGTAAATCCCATGCTTCTGCGAAGTGCATGAATTTTCTCATAAGCGCGCCTGTGGCAGACGCCCATATTCTTCATAACCGTAAGGGTCTTTGAAAGACTGTTCTCCCCTGGTGGGAAACCGCCGCCGAGATATCCGCTAACAGCATAGACATTGGGCTCATTTATGGTTATGTACTCGCTGACGATGTCCCCCAGTTTTTCTACGACCTTCTCAGTCAGACGAAGAAATATCCGAAGGTAGTCCGGATTCAGAAAGCCACCCTTTTCCTCAAACCACATAGGGTTTGAAAAATGGTGAATCGTCACAAGGACGGCGATGCCTTTTTCTTGAAGTAGCAAGACCTCCTGACGGATTTTTTCAAATTCCTCATCGGAAAACACGCCTTCACGCGGCTCAATTCTTGCCCATTCCAATCCGAAGCGATAGTGGCGAATGCCCATTGAGGCCATAAGGTCGGTATCTTCTTTCAGATACTTGCGGTGCATAGTAGCGATATCCGGGTCAAAACCGTCCTGAATGTAGCCCTTTTTATACCAATCATACCAGTTGCTGTTTTTGCAGTCCCCGTCAACCTGTGTTGCAGCGGAGGCGGCGCCCAGGAAAAAGCTGTCCGGAAAACGAAAAGCATCCATGTGATATCCTCCAAATTGAATCTTTTTTTGATTATACCACCCAGTCAACTTATACACAATGGGGCTTTACGTTGCGTTTGTTGTTTTATCGAGCGCTCGTGTAGGAGTTTAAAAATCAGCGGGAATTTCTTATTTGTGGAACAATACCCCTACATTTTAATATGATAGGTTAAGAAATTGTCTGGCAGATTGTTTTTGCCGATTGCCGACTATAGGTGTCCGGGCTAGCCCACCCCTATTGGGACTTCAATGGGCTTAGTAGAAGGGAGTTCATTTCATGGATTCAGGCATTATCAACAACCAAAGCTATCTGGATCAAATCCGAATACATGAGGGTGCAGACAAGTGCGAAGCGGCGTTAAAAGAGGCTTATAGAAAAAACGCGAATGGCGCTGTTGCCCTGCTCAACGACAGTCGATTGAGTTTCCCCTGCCTGTTTATCCTGCGCAGCCAGATACAGGCGCTAGGTATCCAACGGAATTTGAATTATCGCTGCAAAGCCGCAATAAGAATTACACAGCAGGTTTCAAAACCCGGCGTTTCAGGCCAGGACTATCTCTCAGCCAAGAGTAGCCAGATACAGTCAGTCCTCTATTGGATGTTTACTACGGGGGCCGCCGAGGACATCACGGACGATAATTATGATGAAACAGTGGATGTAACCGCGTCTGTCTTAGTGAACAGGTATCAAGACCTGCGCATTTTGCCGCTTATGGTCGATCTTGTTTTCAGGCGCAATAGGAACGGACGATATATCCACGATCTTGTTTGGGTGCTTTTCCAGAGTCGGGACCCCCAGGCCTTAAAATTCATCGCGGCGCGCATCCAATCTTTGACCCTTGAGGATGCTGAACTTGCTGCCACCCTTTTGAACACTGGCGAAACCGACATTCCGACTCACAACACCGTGGATAACCACGACGCTTATCTGCAATGGCTTGAAGAAAACGACCCATACTTATATTTTACCGGGGAGAGCTTCCAGTTTACCAGCAAACCGGCTTTTTGTGCCATAGATCATGAGCGAAAATACCTGCAGAAAGGTACCCCCTCCTACGATTGGCAGCCGGTTGCCCTTTTTGATGACGTAGAAAGTCAAACGCTGGTGGCCTTCAGGCAGCTGGAGGACTGGCAGCAGAGCGCTCTGTCGGCATATTCGCATAAACTTCACGGCACAAACATTGCGGCGTGGCAGGAATGGATACACAGGCCCTTCAGCGAGCAATTGAAGGTCGCGACACCCGGATCGGAGGGAACGGTATGATCGTTATATCCGGTTCTCCCTTCGACATTGCCAAGATCATCGGCGATTACCCCGCGGATGGCATCGAACGCCAGCTTTTGGAACAACTGTCTGCAAGCACCGCGCGTTACCAATACGATTCTGTGGAACAGCTTCAGTTTGAACTTCGCCTGCGCAAGGAAATTGTTGATACCGCATGGGCACTTTACGGCAGCGATCTCGGTTTCGCTGTTTTTTACCAGTCAAAGTGCGATCCGGCCTATTGGGTCCGATTGGGAAACGGCGGGTTCCAATTAAGGAATGGGGTAAAGTCCAGTGACGCAATTAAGGACATTTTCATAAACGGCCGCAAATACGCCACAGAATGCGCAACGGCAATGCTTATTGTATACTATGGCGCCCTGCTCAACATTTTTCACGAGGACACATTTAATAGGCTCTTTCCTTCCATCTATCTCATGAATTTCCATGGCATTGATCCCCTTCTCAGAGAAGTTGGCACACCCAAAAAGGCCGCGGACATCTTGCTCGGGGATCGCGGCTATTTCAAAAACCCGGATGTCGATCCCAAAACACCGCAGTGGCAGGGTGAAAATGTCATTGTTCTTCCCGAGGAATTATATTATGGTCATGGTCTTGGTGTCGCAGACGCTGAGAAAATTATCCGTGCCTTGAACATGAACAGGTGGCCGGGTGCTGACCGTTCCGCCTATCTCATGGACGCCGTAGCTAGACCCGATTTCACGAAGCTGGCCAACATCTATCTAAACGCCCCAGCACATCCGGTAACCCTATATTGGCGGCCTTTTCCACCCGCCATCCAAAGCTGACAAGTTGCCAGGCATTCTTCAAATATGCTGCCAAACGTCAAAACAACCTTGTTTTGACGTTTGCACTTTTTCTTCATTTATTGCTAATTTTTTTGATATAATACTTGAGAATATCGTAACAATTAGATATAATTTAAATATATTTGGAAAAAGATTCTAGCGCCATCGACATACTTCAACTCCATTACTAATACTTCAGCTTTTCTTGCGCGAAGCGCAAAATAGCGTCCTGCATCTTAGGAGGAAATAAAAAATGGCAGAAGATATCGATACCAGTACTTTGCTGCGCAGGCTCTCTAAAACCTCGGACTTTGGCTCCTTTATAAAAAACAATGCGGACTGCCTTCATGATAAGTCCTTTTCGGACTGTCTATCCGAGCTGTGCGCCGACAGGGGATTTGTGCCGGAGCAAATCATCAAGGCCGCTCAGATTGACCGGACTTACGGGCATCAGATTTTTAACGGCACCCGGAATCCCTCCCGAGATAAGGTCATTCAGCTTGCCTTTGGCTTCGGAATGACCATTGACGAGGCGCAGCGGCTTCTTCGGGCGGCAAACAAAAGTCCACTTTACCCGAAGATTAAGCGGGACGCCGCGATTATCTTCTGTTTATCCAAGAAACTGAACGTTTTCGAGGTACAGAATCTGCTGGATTCGCTCGATCTGAGCCTTTTGGGCGATAACTAAGCGCTATGGAAAACTGTTTAATAACCGATTTTCTTTGTGACTTTGACGAGAGTCGCTATCCGGAGGCGTTTCTGACGCGCTATGAAGCGCTGGAGTGTCTGAGCCACGGTCAGGGCTGCGAAACCCTGCTTGTCTGCGACCGAATGGACGGCAGACTGATTATTGCAAAATGCTATGAAAAAGAACACCCCCTGTTCGATTTCACGGAGCCCGCGCCGCTGCATGCGCTTTCTCACGCCGGGCTTCCTGCCTTTATCGGCGAACTGCGCAGCCCCGACATGCGCTGTATTTTGCGGGAATATGTCGCTGGGCAGACACTGAGCGCGCTCGCGCAGGAAAGTGTCTTTACGCCGGAGGAGGTTCGCTCTGTCGGAATACAGCTCTGCGAAATCTTACGCTATCTGCACAGCCGCGTTCCGTCCGTCATTCACAGAGACATCAAGCCCCAGAACATCGTGGTTCGGGGGGACGGCTCTCTGGTGCTCATTGATCTCGGTATTTCCCGCCTGTACGAAGCCGGTGCGCAAAACGATACGGTTCTGTGCGGCACGCAGGATTTCGCGCCGCCGGAGCAATACGGCTTTCTGCAAACCGACTGCCGCTCGGACATCTATTCTCTGGGCATCCTGCTTACCTGGCTGCTGACAGGCAAGGCAGCACCGTTGACGCAGGCCCAAACACCGCTGGAGCGCGTGATTGCAAAATGCACCGCTTTTGCGCCGGATGACCGGTTTAGCGACGTAACTGTCGTCCGACGGGCGTTGGAAAAGGCGCGCCCGATTATTCAGAAGCACAGGATTGGTGCGTTCACCGCCGCAGGGATTCTGCTCTTCGCTCTTTTATCAGTTCTGATGTTGAAACAACTTAATTCGCAAAGCCCAGAACAAAAACTAACGGAAAGTCCTGCGCCCACCGTTTCAGTATCAGAGGCGGGCTTTACACAGCCTGTCATCGAAAAAGCCGTTCGGCTCATGCTCGGAAAGAGCTCTGAGGATCCGATTTCTCCGGAGGAGCTTGCCTCCGTTACCGAGCTTTATATTACGAAGGACGTGCCCTGTACCGATATTCGGAGTTTTTTTGAGACGCACGAAAAGCAGTTTCAGGCAAGCTCCGTTTCGCGCGGGTCTCTCCGTTCACTGGAGGATTTGAAGCTCCTGCCAAATCTGCGCATCCTCTGTCTGGGTTCCGAACAGATAACAGATATTTCTCCGCTCGAATCGCTGACTGGGCTATATCAGCTGGAGCTGCGCTTGAACGACATTTCCGATATTTCTGTTCTGGCGAAGCTTCCGCGGCTTGCAATGGTGGGGCTCAATGCCAATCCTGTTACGGATATATCCCCTTTGGCTGCGTGCAAGGAACTTAAAAGTCTCGACTTATGTGGGGCCAACCGATATGACGGCTCGGTTCTTGCGCAGCTGGGCGACCTCGAATTTCTCGACATTTCCAATGAAACGGACTCTTACCGCTACCTCAGCGGCAAAACAATCTCCTATTTGAAGCTCGGCTACACCGCCCTTGCGGATCTCTCCGAGCTTGACGGCGTTTCCGGTTTAATGCTCCTCGAAATCCCGGGAACGAAGGTCTCCGACCTCTCCCCGCTCAAGAATCACCCCGAGCTGACCAGTCTCAAACTAACCGGTATTCCCGCCACCGACTATTCGGTGCTGCTGCAGCTTCCAAAGCTTGAAAATGTTTCGGTCAGTGCCGATGCTCAGAGCGCCATCGCGCCGATAGCGGAGAAAGCCGGTTTCTCCGTAAGCTTCGAATAAACGACAAAAGCCACAAAAAGGGATGCAAGTTGCATCCCTTTTCTATTTCTAAATTTGATAAAATCTGGATATATGGCTAGAGCAAACAACTACACCGTTAAAAATGGAGGGGAACACTTATGAAAGGCAAATTTTTTGCTATTCTGCTTTCATTCTGCCTGGTGATATCGCTGCTTCCGATCGGTGCCCTGGCAACCGAAACCGGATTCTCCGATATGCCGACAAAGGAACATTGGTCGTATGAAGCCCTGTCTTCCGCCGTAAAAAATGGCCTGCTTCAGGGGGATGGTGGAAAACTGACACCACAGGCAAACTTAACACGCGCGCAGCTGGCCGCCATACTCAATCGTGCCTTCGGCGCAGAGGATGTGGCAAATATCACCGGATATTCCGACGTTCAGACGACAGCCTGGTACTATTCGGATATCGCAAAAGCTGTCCGAATGGGTACTTTTAAGGGTTCGGGCAACGGTACTATGCGTCCCAACGATCCTATCACACGCGAAGAAGCCTTTACCGTTCTGGCAAGAGCCATTAAACTCACCGACGGTGCAGCTTCATCTCTGGACATTTTCTCCGACAAAAGCGACGTTGCTTCCTGGGCAAGTCCCGCTATTGCCGCTATGGCCAAGGCCGGGTATATTCAGGGCAGTGGCGGAAAGCTCAATCCCAAGGCGACAATCACGAGAGAAGAATTTGCGCAAGTCTTACATAACATCTTCTCTCTTTACATCTCTGCCCCCGGTACCTATACGGAAAACATCACCGGCAATGTTCTAGTAAGTGCCGACAAGGTGACACTGAAGGGATTGACTGTGACGGGCGACCTCATTCTTGGCGAGGGCGTCGGCAACGGAGATATTACCTTGGATGGGGTCACTGTGACAGGCCGCCTTATCGTCCGCGCAGGCGGTGAAAACTCCATTCATATCATTAACAATTCAGGCGTTGGCAGTATTATTGTCGACAAAACAGGTGACGGCGGTGTGCGTATTCGCACAGAGGAAGGCTGCCGCGTAGACGTCGTATATGTGGATGACGGCACCGACGACATTATTTTAGAGGGAAGCTACAATCAGGTCACGGTCAATACCGACACCCCGGTCCTTATAAAGGATGCAAAGGTCACGGGACTTACCGTCAGCGGAAAGGGCGCTGATGTAAAGCTCCAGGGCACCACAACGGTTTCCGACACACTAATCAGCGCAGGGGCTTCGGGCGCCAAGCTTGAGGTCGGCACCGGCGCAAAGGCCGCCTCGGTCCAGAGTGCCGCAGAGGGCGTGACAATCAGCGGCAGCGGTACTGTAACGCAGGCCGTTATTACCGGCAACAACACTGCAGTGAACACCACAGGCACGAATGTCACAGCGGGAGAAGGAACGACCGGTGTCACGCAAAACGGTCAGCCTGTCAGCACGCCAAGCACCACGCCTGGTGGGTACTGGAACGCCACCGCTGTCACAAGCTACGACGCACTCAAAGCCGCGCTGGCAAACAGCGCTGTAAGCGAAATTATAATTAGAGACACGATAGAAATTCCTGAGGGCGAATCCATCACCTTTACAAAACCCGTGACCATTGCAGACTTGAAGGACTGCCTCTTGATTATCGGCGGCACGCTGACAAACGAGAGCACGCTCATCAGCAAGGGGCTCGGCGGGAACAATGAGGACACAGGCATGCAGCTTGAGGGCAGCTTTGTCAACAATGGCAGCTTTACAAATGAAAGCCGTTTCGGTATGTTTGAGGGCAGCATTATCAATAACGGCACCTTCAACAACAAGAACTGGCTCCACTGCTTCGGAACCGAAATCACAAACAACAAAACCTTCAAAAGCACCGGAGATATTACGCTAATCAATTCCAGGGCTGTTGATGCGGCCTACAGCAGTCCCGGCACCTTCACAAACGCAGCAGGCGCGACGCTTCTTTCCGAGAATCCGGGCGGGCTTATAGTGCGGATAGACTGCGAGTTTACGAATGCAGGAACCGCGACGTTTACGGGATACTTCGATAATTACGGCGCACTCACAAACACCGGTAGCTTCACCTATACCGGCCATTTGATGACGGCAGGCACCGTCACAGGCACGCTCACAAAGGGCACGGGCGGAGAGCTTGAAACCAATTATCCGGTATCTACTCTTGACGCATTAAAGACTCAGCTGACTTCTCTCTCCACAGATTACGACGGAATTGCTATCGTCGGCAATATCACGCTTGACAGTAATTTGTCAGTCAGCCGCCATGTTCGCATCGGGCCGGACGGAACACTGACCGTCCCTGCGGACAAAACGCTAACGGTCACCTCGAACTCCGGCTACAACGGGCTGGATGTATTGGGCACGCTCCATTTGTACGGCAATCTTGTAACGACCCGCAGCGGCTCCGGCGACGACGAATGTGTCGGACAGGTCACGCTGCTCTACGGCGCGCTGTGTGCTTACGACAACTATACCATCACCAACAACGGCGTCATCTTGTTTATCGGCGGCGAAATCCAGCCGGAAAATATTCTGGTTAGCGGTAATGCAATCGCAAACTACCACAGCAACATCAGCGTATCCAGCGAGGCGGAGCTGCGCAGCGCGATGTTAAACGAGAATGTAGACCAGATTGTCACCGCCGGCGATATCACACTGACAGATAATCTCGACATTACAAAAAGTCTGTATGTGGCTTATACCTTCACGATTCCGTTGGGAAAAACCGTGTCGGTCAAGAGCGGCGGCTCGCTCAATAATCTGGGCAGCATCGTCAATGATGGCACTTTGGATGAAACACGTGAAGCCGAAGGTATCTTCACGGGCAGCCGTGCAAGCATTACAAATAACGGAACGATTAATATCAATAATATATTCCTCGTTCTTGAGGGCACGCTGACAAACAACAATCTGATTGAAATTAGCCGCCGCGGCGAGAGCGACCCGCCCGACATCAGCGACCCCATGCTGCTCTGCCCGGGCGCTATCATAGAAAACAGCGCTAAGGGAATCATCAATGACAAAGGCAGTATGAATCTGGAGGTTTCGACAGGCTGGGATGGTGCGATTAAAAATCGAGGCGCAACCTTTACAAACGCCGGAACCTTCAACGTCGGCTCCATCAGCACCCCCGGCAGCAACGCCTATTTCGGCGTGAATAGCGGTACCGTGACGAATACCGGCACCTTTGTCACAAACGGCAACACCGACTTCAGAGACACAGCCTTCACACATTCCGGCGGCACCTTCGGAACCTATAACAGCGGCGGACTGACAATAACTGGCGGCAGCTTCACCATCACGGACGGTCCGGACGAAGGCTCCTTTACGAACAACGGCTATATGCGCGTGGTCGATCAATACGGAAAGAGTGACTGCAACCACATCTGCACAATTACACTGGCCGAAAACAGCTTTGCAAACAACTCCAACTGGCTAGATTACACGGCCGAGGTCTATTCTGCGGACGGCTTCGCGGACGGCTTCGCGGCTGCCAACGCCGCGCAGCAGGAAAAAATCGTTGCCTTGGATGGAGGAAAAGAAAACTACTTCGGCTTCGGAAAATATAACCGTATGGACTTCATGTCCGACCTCACTCTGTCCGGCACAGTCAACCTCGACCGCTTCAGCAGCTACTGGATTAACACCTACCCGCTCTGGAACAAAGCAACTGGTGAGGATGAAATGATAACGCCGCAGGTGACGATTAATAGCGGCGCTACCGCCACGATCGGACGTCAGTGCTCGCTGAATGTCTTTGGCGTACTCGTTAACAACGGAACTCTTGTGACCGCAGCACGGGTTGACGACGACGAGAATAACATCCACGAGGACTGCGGCCGTCTCGAGGTCTGGTCGGAGGGCACCTTGACGAACAACGGCACGCTGACGAACGAGGGCGAAATCACCCTGCGCCATGAGTTTATGAACTCGGACAGCACGGTAAAGAAGCCGAACACCACGGGTCTTGACGGGGTCACTATTCGCTACACCGCGGAGGTACACAACGCGGACGACTTCATCGCGGCAAACGGAAGCACCTCGCCCAGCTACAACCAAATCGAAATTAAGGGCGATAGCACCGTCCGCTTGGAAAGTAATGCAACCCTTTCCATAGGCCTGTACATTGAGCCCGGCAGCGATCTGATCGTCGCGCACGGTACTACACTGACCTTCAGCGGCAACGGCATCTGGCTGGACAACTGCGGGGATATGAGCGTCTTCGGCACACTGCATATTACGGACGGTGCTGCCTTCCACAACATGCAGAATCTGGGAATTGGTGCTCTTAGCGGAGGCGAAGCTGCCAGCGTTATCGTGGATGAAAATGGCCATTTACAGAACGACGGAAACATTACCATTTTTGCAACCGGTACTTTGAAAGCAAAAAAAGGTTCTTACAACGGCTCCGATCCAGATAATCAGGGCGGTACTTATAATCCCAACTTCACCACCTGAGAATCCGGGGGAATAACATTTTATTAACAGCAGAAGCGACTGGAAACCGCGGTTTCCAGTCGCTTTTTTTTATCCGTTTAGAGATTAAAGCGGATGTTTCTCTGCTGAAGAGTATTGAAGCTTTCGCTCATACATTTGGTCGTCAATACTTTTTAAGACCTCCTGTTTTGTAAGCTGAGCGCCGCAGTCGAAAGTCTCAAAGCCCATACTAAACTTAATTTTGTATGGGCGTTCTTCCTTCTGGTTGAAGCTCTTAACATTTCTATCAATTTCCGCTGCAAGCGCTTCGACTTCGCCCCTTTTCCTTGCGGGTAAAATGATAACAAATTCATCGCCGCCGTATCTGGCAATAAACCCTTTTTTGTCTGCACTCCTTTTGAGAATATTGGCCGCTTCCATCAGCGCCTGGTCCCCGACTATATGTCCGTAGCTGTCATTAATGTTCTTAAACTGATCAATATCAAGCATGAGGACGCCGATTTGCGCTGTATTATCCCCGTTCATTAAGCACTCCTGAAGGTGGATATCCAACAACCGTCGGTTATAAACACCCGTAAGGTGATCCGTATATAGCTGGTTTTTCTGAATGTTCAAGTAAATGATCAGCAGTGACAGCGCTACACCCGGCCAAATTAAGGAAACCCCGTAGTAGATGATTTGAATGATACTGCCCAGCATTGGCGGCAAGGAAAACGCGAGCAGTGAATAGTACATTTTTTCGTCAATATTTTTTTTATTCAAAACAATGTATAGGAGTGAATAAAAAAAATACATATAAACAAGGACAACGGAACACCAAAAAAGGTCTCCTCTTTGGTACATATTCTGAGCATCCACAAAAAAATAATATCCATTAAAATAACTTGCAACCGCCATCGCTGCATTAATAAAAAAGGGCGTTAAAAGAAGTATTTTCGGCTTCATCATGGCCTTTGTATCCATTTTCACTTCATATCTGACATACAAACACCATATGAGGCAAGGAAAGGGTTGCAGCAAATAATAAGCGGAGGAGGAAAGTCGAACAATCTGATTGACAAGCAGACCGGGTGTTCCGTCCAAAACCCACTGGATAGAATCAACAGCTAAAATCAGAACAGTCGACACAATCATTAGTTGAAAAAGCTTTTGGTCGGGCATATAATCGCCGGAGACCTTATGCATATTCAAAAACAAAATCAGCAGCATAATCATGGCAAAGGCATCGATTTCTAAATTTGCGTAACTGGCCAAAAGTTGTTCACCCCCTTTCGAAAATCCTGCTCGTAAAAAATTCTAGGGAATCGTTTCGAAACTATTCGACACCATCCCTTAAAATTTAGTATAACTCTACTATTTTACACCAGTATAGAGTCAATTATAATAATGTGTCAAGCACACCGAGCAAGTTAATAAAAGAAAGTGGTATATTATGGAACAAGATATTGCCGCAGGGAAAACCCTGCGGCAATTTTGGTATCATGTACCCTGCTTCCTTGCCCCAATAAGGACACAGGGCGCTGTAATCCAAAGAATTCGTATCGCCTATTCGCGGATCAGTCCCACTTCGAGCGCCTGCTGATGCAGCATCTCACGGAAATCCGGGTGTGCAATCGCGATCATTCTCTTTACTCTTTCGCGAATTGGTTGATTATAGAGATTTGCTATGCCGAATTCTGTCACGATGTTCATAACTTCGGAACGAGGCGTTGTGACAATTTCACCGGCGGGCAGGTTGAGCGTGATGGTGGAACCGATCGATCCATCTTTGTTTTTTACGGTCGAAGGCATGCACAGGAAGCTCTGTCCGCCCTTGGACATAGCGGCGCCCTTTGCATAGTCAAGCTGGCCGCCTGTTGAACTATAAATGAAATGCCCGAGAGTTTCCGAACAAACCTGTCCGGTCAGGTCCGACATGAGGCAGGCGTTAATTGATACGAAGTTATCTTTCTTCGCAACTTCATAAGGATCGTTGACAAAACTTATGGGGCAAAGTTCAACTTTACCTTCACCGACAAACTCGTAGAGTTCCGTACTTCCAAGTCCGAAAGAGGCGAACATTTTTCCACTTATGACGCCTTTTTTCGCAAGATAGACCATGGAGTCTGTGAACATCTCTGTGTGAACGGACAGGTTCTTTTTGTTCTCCAAGCCATAGCCCACTGCGTTTGCCAGACCACCGAGTCCAATCTGGATGCAAGAGCCATCCTTTATCAGCGGAAGCAGGAGCGCTGCAATCTTCTTTTCGACCTCGCTGACCTCCGGCTGCGGAAGTTCAGGCAGCGGATGATCAAACTCGCACAGACAGGTAACTTCGCTGACATGAATGCGGTGCTTGGTTCCCGAAACCTTGGGCTGGAATTTATTGACCTGAACAATGATTTTCTTGGCATATTCAGCGACCTCGCCGTTAGCCGCAACACCCATAGGTCCGTAATACATATAGCCGTCTTCATCAGGAAGAGATACATCAGCCAATAGTGTATCTATGCCGTAAACCGGACGGAAACTGCTGGCGATTTTGGACAAGTGGCAGGAGTTAATATTAACGTTACCGACTTTATAGAACATTTTTTCAGCTGCTCCGTAAAAGATCGTATGGAAGTTGATTCTTCCAATAAAGTCGGGTGACTTAAAGAACTTAAACGGATAGAGTGCCATGCCGGTGAGAATCAGGACATCTTCCAATTCGTTTACTCTGTCACAGATGGCTTCCATAAGCTGGATCGGTGCTGCCGAGCAAGGGCCCAGCCAACATTTGTCGCCAGATTCAATCTTTTTTGCCGCATCTTCAACGGAAACTAGCTTTTGCTGATAGATTTCTTTCCAATCAGACATACGTACCTCCAAAATTATATATTCATAACCTATAATGCCTTGATTTTAAAGTAACATTGATTTATCATGTTGTAAAATGCCTAATATCTTCCCAATTCATGCGTCAGAGCGATTAATCGGCTTAACTTTGGAGGATTCATGGAAATCAGACATTTACTCTACTTTAAACGTGTCGCAGAAGTTGAACATCTCACGAAGGCGGCAAACGACCTTTTCATATCACAGTCCCACTTGAGCCATGTCATTATTGAGTTGGAAAACGAGCTTGGTGTCAAGCTGTTCGACCGGGTTGGGCGGGGCATTGCTCTGACGCCCTGCGGACGAGAGTTTTATCAGGACGTTGTTAAGCTGCTTTACGAATTTGATGATGCAAAGAAAAAAGCGCAGGAAATTTATAAGCGGCAATCAACACAGCTTACAATTGTGACCAATGTGAGCACCTATATGCCCGGGCTTTTGAAGCGGAATAAGCAGGACTCCCCGAATCTAAACATTCAGCAGTATTCCGCAAAAAGGCGCAGAATTATTCGAATGCTGCTCGACGGGGACGCGGATTTTGCGATCTGTTGCCCCATTCTCAGCGAGGAACCCGAGCTTGAGAGTCTTCTGCTCCACACTGAGCTGGGTGTTATTGTGTATCCTGCGGACCATTGGGTACGCAACCGGGACCGTGTGGCCTTTTCGGAACTCAAAGACGAGAACTTTATCAGCGTAAGCCCTGGATACGGCACACGTGATATGCAGGATATTTATTTCAGAGAGGCAGGAATCACGGTTAACAGCTCGGTCGAGACGACGGACACCTCCTCAATCTACAATTTTGTTAAGGACGGGCTCGGTATTGCGCTTGCACCCAAAACAATGACCAGACTCCATCCCGATTTTGAGTATCAGTTCGTCGAGCTGCAGGAAGCCCCAACAGCAACGATAGGGCTCACCTGGCGCAAGGACCATTACCTCAGCGAGGCCGGTAAAGCCTTTTTTGAAACCACCAGGAACTTCTTTAAGGAGCTGTCAGTGTATATGTAAATTTGCCGGAATGCCCGTTGAATGTTAGAAACCCTGCACACAATTTAATAATTTACGGCGGAGCACTTTCGTGCTCCGCCGTTTTCAAAAAAGCGTCGCTATATGAAGCTTTGTTTGCGTCTCATCGCTTGCCGCACTCGGCACAGCAGTGCGTGCAATCCCAAAGCCGCTCAGCAACCGGTGCCCATTTTTCTGCAGCGGGCACGGTCTTTTCAATAAGGTCCTCAACCTTTTCGGGGGCCAGCATATCGGTTGATTTTGCCCCTGTTTTTTTTATCATCATTTTTAGTTTTTCGGGATTATCAAACATCGGGCAAGGCCGCAGCAAATTATCATTGAAGGGCTGGTTGTCGTGATAGGCCATAAACAGCGGCGATTTGAATGCCTCCAGCAGGGTTTTATCCCGAATATTAGAATCGGAGTAGTGTATAAAAGCGCAAGGCTCAATGTCGCCGTTTGCATTAATGTGCAAATAGTCCTTGGCCCCCGCTATGCAGCCGTTGACATACTCCCCGTCATTCCAAAAATCCATCATGAATATGGGCTTGGTGCTGCGGAATTCTCGTATTCTGTGATACATATATTCTCGCTGTTCAGGTGCAGCAATCAGGTCCGTGACAGCGTCTTTCCCAACAGGCATGTATGTAAAGAACCAGGCAAATTTAGCCCCCATATCGATCATGGCGTCAATATATGCGTCACTGCCGATGACATCACAGTTTTTACTTGTATAGCAGCAGGATATGCCGAAAAGGAGCTTTTTCCTCTTAAGAAGCGCCATCGCGTTGATAACAGCCTGATAGGTTCCCTGCCCTCTTCTGAAATCCGTTGCTTCCTCAAATCCTTCGATGCTGAAAGCCGGGACAAAGTTCTTGACGCGAAGCATATCGTCTGCAAATGCTTCATCTATAAGGGTTCCGTTTGTGAATGCGAGGAACTGGCAGTCGGGATGCATTTCGCAGAGTTTGATGATATCCTTTTTGCGTACAAGGGGCTCACCGCCTGAGTAAATATACATATAAACGCCCATTTTCTTGCCCTGGCAGATGATGCTGTCCAGTTCATCTAGCGTCATATTAAGCCTGTTTCCATATTCCGCAGCCCAACAGCCAATGCATTTTAAGTTGCAGGCACTGGTCGGGTCCATTAATATGGCCCAAGGAATGTTGCACTTTTCGCTTTCTTTGAGCTTATCCCGCCTTTTGCCGCCAAGCATTGTGGCGTTGACAATAAAGTTCTCAAAAATCTTTTTTCTTTCGCCGTCATCAATATCGCTCCAGAGGCTTTTGATCAGTTTATACCAGTTTCCGTCCTTATCCTCAAAGCCCTCTCTGCAGGCTTTGGCCTGAGCCTCAACACCGCCGACCTTATCTATCCAGTTCAGGATTTTCGGTATGTTCTCGTCAGGATCCTTATCCATGTACGAAATTACCCTTTTAAGTCCAAAGGTTTCGACACATTCTATGACTGTCTTTTTTGTCGCTGTCTTTTTTTCCATAGCCATAATCCTTTCCTTTCTTTGATACGAGTTTAGTCAAAGTTTCTACTGCTGTCATTGGGCAGATTTTAAATGGTGTTAAGTTTTTTTGCGTATTCAAACAAATGCTGAAAAACACAACAAACTGGCCTTTTTGCCTATTTGCATCTTGCTAAATTCTTTTATAATGTCAATTACATTCAATAATTTATATAAGTTGAAGAAGGATCTGGGGATATGGAAACATCGGTACGAATACTCAGAGTTTTTTTGAACCGCTGGCTTGACAGAGCAGAAGCCGATACAGACAGAACCTTGAGAAAACTTGCTGAATTCGGTTATTTTTTTTCAATTTCCTCTGCACAAAAAAGATTTTTCTCCGAGGTAAAGCAACTGCTTTCGGACAGCGGAAGCAAATACTATATGCTGGCACGGAATCTTTTCGAACGTGTCGATAAAAATAGGACAATTGAATTCGGCCTAGCCTTTGGCTATTACGGTCTTGCAAAACATTTCGGGGATCATCTGCTCATTCGGGAAAAAACGGACATCATGGTCGGCATACTCCCGGACAACCGTTCGATAGGTACCGCCACAGCGTTTTCTGACCGCTTTTCAGAGTTCTCAAAAGGTGGTGCAAGCAGCTTTGTTATTTTCTGTGACGCGCTTGATCTACCGACATGCGGACTATTCCCGATCATTGAAAATAACCCGCACAAGTCGTTTTTTTTGTTCACCGGTGCGGAGACAACAGCCCTGCAATTTGCGCAGAAAAACGTCATGCCTATTCTCAATGTCACCTCAGATAACTTTGCCGCCTTATCGGATAAACTAATAAAACGCCAGCGTCTTTTCGGCGGCTTTATCAGGTATGACGATAGAAATGCGAATGTAATAATAAGCAAAAGCTTTCTCAATAATATATATGAACAGGGATGTCTTTTTTTATTTCTCATTGAAGAGAAAAGTTGCTCTGAAGCGACGCACGACAGGATCAATCAGTTTGCCTATCAACAAAAACGTAAACCCACGCACCCCATTTTTATAACCGAACTCTTTGGTGACCTGAAATGGCTCAATGAAAACGGCGGCAGACTGGCAGGTGCTCGACAATAGCGATGGGAAGTGGAGCCAATGGACAAGAAACAAAAAATCACCGTGTATACCATCCGGATTTTGTCACTAGCCAGCATTCTAATTTTTATGGCGCTCTATTTTGTTTACGGACGTGACTTGGATGTACAGGACCTGTTGAATTATTCAACGGGCAATCTTTTTCTCACGGCAGTCATCTTCGTTGTTCTCTACGCGATTAAAAGTCTTTCCGTTTTCTTTCCGATCATCCTGCTGGAGGTCGCAGTTGGTATGACCTATACTGTCGGACCGGCTATCGTTATAAACATTATTGGCAATCTTGCTTGCTTCACCGTGCCGTATCTATTGGGCCGCTATTCTGGCCAAGGTATGACCGATTACCTGATAAAAAAGCATCCGAAACTCCATGAAATATACAGCAGGCAAAAGGACAACGAATGGTTTATCTCCTTTTTCCTGAGAGCCATCTCCTGTCTGCCTGGCGATATTGTGAGCATATACCTCGGCGCGCAGAAATTCTCTTATCCGGTTTATCTTTTTGGCAGCCTTTCGGGAAGTATTTTCGGAATCATTGCCGCGACTGTCATGGGCGACAATATACTTGATCCCAGCTCTCCGCAATTTATAATCGCCGCAACTGTGACACTGCTGATCGCACTGAGCGCCACCGCGGTGCATTTATGGAATAAAAAAATCCGACGCGTTGATTAACACGTCGGACTTTATATTTTTATTAGCAAAAATCATATTGATAAACGCATTAATTGCCGGATAAATCGTTTGAATTTTCCTTTTTGTAGGCATCCATTTCCTCGGGATAGAGCGTGAGGCAGCGCTCGGCAATCGCAAAGAGTGCTTTTTTTGCCCTTTCCTTAATTTCGCTTGGCGGTATATCGGTCGGGTCTTTCAGCCAGCGGATAAGGGCCATGCGGAGCGCATCGGTGACAAATCTAGCAAAGTCCTCCCTATTTTCAACTTCTCCAAAATACCGTTCCATATATTCAAGACTGAACTGATGGAATACTTCCGAAAAATAATCGCTGAAGCAGTTTTGCCCCGTCAAGTCGAAGACCCGGACATAAAAGTCCTTGTGCTCGTAGAAATATGTACAGGTGGCTTCAAAAAAATCAAGAGCATCGTTATACTCGTCCGATTTGATTTTTTGAATGAATTCAAAATCAAATATCCAGATGACCAAATCCTGCTTATCCCGGAAGTGGTAGTAGAAGCTGTTGCGATTCAAACCACAGGCATCGCAAATATCCTTGATGCCGATCTTTTCGAATGGCTGCTTTGTCATAAGCTCTTTTAAAGCTTCACCAAGTGCCTTTTTTGTTATAAGAGATTCAGACAATATCCACCGCCTCCGCTCGAGACTTCTTTTGTAAATTATAGCAAATGCTCATTTTGTTTTCAAGTCGTAACAAGGTATTCTTTTCCATAGGCCGCATTCGTATAGAGCCTGAATTATCTACTTCATGCGAAAATTGATTTCATGAGAGCAACTTGTCTCAGCGGGCTCATAATTAACGCATCATGTCATACAGTCTGTTGACAGTTTTCCAGTTTCGTACGGTAGCAGTGTCGAAGATCTTTGATGCGCGTGCTGCAAGCTGCGACTGGCGGACACTTTGCCGACAAAGCAGATAGGCTTCCCTTTGCCCTAGCCGCAGAATATCCGTCCCAAGATACGCCTTGCCAATTGTATCGGTTTGCTGCTGTGTCGGCGGCCTGTCCAAAAAATAGACGTATAGGTGTTCAACCATTGGATCGGCCTTTTCAGCCTCTTCAATTACCGCGGTCGGAATGGGAAGCTGCTCGATTAAATGCCTCATTTCATCTAGATTCCGAATCACCACATTGCTTTCAAAGCCAAAGCGGTCATAAAAACCAGGCATAATTATATGAAGCAATTCCTGTTCATTCAGATCGGTCCTGAAGACGGCATTACCGCTCTGAATATAGGTTTTGATGTCTTTTAGCCCTAAATCGAAGAGGAACGATTCCAAATCCGCCATCTTGACGGTATTTTTTCCGCCGACATTGAGTCCTCTAAAAAGTGTGGCATAGATCACCCATTTTCACCTGCCTTATTCTATGAGATATGCTGCTTAATATGAACAGCAATTAAGCGTAGTATTTTCTTTACGTCTAAAAAACAAACCACGAGCCCATCGGAGCGGGTCGCGGTTTGAGAGGCGGAGCAACGCAGTGCGTATGCGATGGCGTTTGCTAAAAAAAGAAAACGCCATCGCGGACGATACGAAGTCCGCGACGACGTGGTACGCCCGACTGGACTCGAACCAGCGGCCTTTAGAGTCGGAGTCTAACGCTCTATCCAACTGAGCTACGGGCGCATATAAAGTTTGCGGCGGTTTGTATTATAGCAAACGGGAGGCAAAAAGTAAAGCCCATCCTGTCCGATTTAAAAATCTCGAGCGGCCCGCCATTTGTTTAGGCAGGGCCGCTCCAATATTTTAGGAAAATGAGAAATCAGAATTTAACGTCGTCCGCGGTCAGGAGCTTAAATCCCTTCGCCGTCAGGCAGCCGAGTGCCTTTTCCTGATCGTCACATTTGAGTATAATTGTCGCACCGTCGCCCATCGGAGAAACAAAGCCGTAGGAATACTCCACCATAATGCCGCTGTCCGTCAGCGCCTTTAGTGCCGCATGAAAGGCGCCGGGGGTATCATCAACCGCAAGGGCAACAACATCGGTTTCCTTGACCGTCATCCCGTTTGCACGCAGAGCTGCAAGGGCTTCCTTGCGTTTGTCGACAATGAGGCGCACAACGCCAAAATCAGTTGTATCAGCAATGGAAATTGCGCGGATATTGACCCCCGCTTCATGCAGAACCCCCGTTATATCCATAATCGCACCACGGCGATTTTCGGCAAAAACCGAAATCTGTTTTAACAGCATAGTCTTCCCTCCTTAAAAATTGACTTGTGTGCGCTTATCAATCACACGCTTTGCCTTGCCTTCAAACCGTTCGATGCTTTTCGGTTCGACCAGCTTGACTTTGGCCGCAATGCCGAGCACGGAGTGAATTGCTTCAGTTACCTTCTGCGACATAGCCTCGAGCTTTCTGACTTCATCGGTGAAGGTCTCCTCGGTGAGTTCAACAAGGACCGTGAGCTTATCGAGGTTGCCGTCCCGCTCAACGATCATCTGGTAATACGGCGCAATGCCGTCAAGGTCCATGAGGACGGACTCGATCTGCGATGGGAACACATTGACACCACGAATAATGAGCATATCATCCGTGCGTCCGGCGGGCTTCACCATGCGGACAAAGCTGCGCCCGCATTCGCATTCACCCGGCATGCACATACCGACGTCACGGGTACGATAACGCACCAGCGGCAGCGCTTCTTTGGTCATGCAGGTGAAAACAATCTCTCCCTCTGTGCCGTCAGGTAGCTGCTCGCCTGTCTCGGGGTCAATGATTTCCAGATAGAAATGATCTTCGTTGACGTGCAGGCCGTGCTGACACTCACACTCATAGGCAACGCCGGGACCGATGACTTCCGAGAGGCCATAAATGTCATAGGCCTTGAGGTTCAGGCGCTTTTCGATTTCCTTGCGCATGCTCTCGGTCCAGGGTTCCGCACCAAAAAAGCCCGCTTTCAAGCAAAGCTCATCTGACGTCAGCCCGTTCTGCTCCAGAAATTCCGCAATCGTCAGCGCATAGGACGGTGTCGCCAAAATAAAGGTGGGTTTAAAGTCCTGCAAAATTGTGACCTGACGGCGGGTGTTCCCTGTTGATGCCGGAATGGTCGCACAGCCAATCGTCTCGGAGCCAAGGCCGCCGCCAAGACCGCCCGTGAACAAACCGTAACCGTAGCTGATGTGGCCAATATCGACCTTCGTAACGCCACCCGCACCAATGGTTCTGGCCATAACCTCGCCCCAAAGCTTCATGTCGTTGGCCGTATAGCCGACGACCGTCTGCTTGCCGGTTGTGCCGGAGGAAGCATGTATTCGGACGACTTCCTCCATCGGAACCGCAAACAGTCCATAGGGGTAATTGTCGCGCAGGTCCTGTTTGTAAGTGAACGGCAGCTTGGCGATGTCGTCAATCGTCCTGATGTCCTCGGGACGAAGTCCCATGCTGTCAAAGCGTGCACGGTACATGGGGATTTTTTCGTAAACTCTCTTGACCATTGCGCAAAGCCGTTCACTTTGCAGCTCGCGCAGCTTTTCGCGCGGCATGGCCTCCACTTCTCTGTTGTACATATGATACGTCACACAAATACCTTCTTTGCTGTTTATTTTTAATTTTTTTCCGTTATTCCGATTCTATTTCAATCTGTGTGAAGTCCACAGAGAAATTCCAGTGCTTCTAGATAGCCTTCCAAGCCTTTGCCGCAGATCGTTTTAATACAGGCCTTTCGAATATAGGAAATCTTTCGGAATTCTTCCCGTTCATCCGGATTCGAGATATGCACCTCTACGGTCGGTATGCCGACGGCTTTCACCGCGTCAAGCAGGACAACGCTTGTGTGGGTGTAGGCCGCAGGATTTAGAATAATCCCATCTATCTTGCCGTAAGATTCCTGTATTATGTCAACCATTTCTCCTTCGTGGTTACTTTGGAAAAACACAAGCTCGACACCCAGTTCCTCCGCCTTGTTTTCGATCATAGCCACAAGGTCAGCGTAGGTTCTGCGTCCGTATATCTCAGGTTCCCGAATACCGAGCATATTGAGATTAGGACCGTTCAACACCAATATTCTCACAATAGTCCTCCCATATACGCTCCGCCGCTTCCGGGAGCGTCACGTTGTTTTGAACATCCGCATCAGCAAAACGGCAATACAGCGGTTCCCGCTCAATCTCGAGCTGCTTTAAGGTTTCCAAGTTCTTTGAAAGCGGCCTGCCTTCGATCTCAAGCTCGGCCAGCTCCCGTCGCAAATAATAGATTCTGCCATTGCGATGCAACGGGGCATAGTTTCGAAAGTCCTTGATAACGCCGCCGCCTGTTGCGATTACGGCACCTGTCAATGCCCCCGCACGCGCCGTTTCCTCGCGTTCAATTGTACGGAAGGCGGCCTCCCCATCGTCTGCAAAGATTGCGGGGATGGATTTTCCCGCACGCATCACAATTTCTGTGTCAATGTTAACAAACTGTCGCCCTGTTTTGCGGGAAATGAGCTCGGCAACCGAGCTTTTGCCACTTCCCGGCATACCGATGATGACAATGTTGCACAGTTTCTTCCGAAGTTCGCTCAAAGCTCTTTTAAGCTCGTTTTCAGCGGGCACCGCATCGCAGCAGGCATGCGCAGTGCTGTAAACCAGCATTGGCAGACCATCCATGCAGGGGAGCCCTCGCGCCTCAGCACGGAGCATCAGCGCCGTCCTACGAGGATAGCAGGAAAGGTCGATCAGTCCTTGGCAATTCATCATTTTATCAAGATCAAAGGTGCCCGTCTCATCGGAATCGTCTGGGACGCAGATAATTATCTCGACTTCAGAGAGTTTGCCTGCTTCCGCCGCGGCTTTTGCAGCAGGTTCGGACATGAGGCTGACAGCGGAGGCGCTTTGGCACAATGCCTGTAAGAGCATCTCGCCTTTTTGGCCGCTGCCAATAATGAGACTCTTCTTGTTGTCCAGCTCGATGCCCGCAAGGCTCGCCGTAAATTTCAGTCCGCCGTATAGACTTTTCTGGCGTTCAGGCATGGTTTTACAATCAGAATTGCCCAACTGTCTGCAGATTTCTGAAACGAGGCCGCTCTCTGTTTTTGCATCATATACACTATTTAAGTAATCACTTGTATTCAAAAGAGGCTACCTCAAATTTCCTGATAATTTCCGAGAAATAAAAAGTCTTTGCTGCTGCGCTGGAGTTCATTGAGCATTCCGATGACGCCGGGATCGTCGACATTGGCCTCTATGTCCATAAAGAGCAACAGATCAAAGTCACTTCCGGGCAGCGGTCTGCTCTCGAGTTTCAGTATTGCCGCGTCCAGTGCATCGACCGCCGCAATCAGACTAAACAGGGCCCCCGCTTCATGCTTGCATGACACCATAAAACTCAGCCGGTTCGCGCCGGGGTAAATCACCGGCTTTTTTGAAAAGCAGATAAAACGCGTGTAGTTGTTATCGCTGTCCTGAATCGGGATATTAGTCACTCTTGAAAGCCCGTAGAGCTCCGCGCAGGCAGGAGAAGAGACTGCAGCAGTACCGAAGGCCTCTGAGGCGATTTTAGCGGCAAGCGCCGTGTTTGCGCAGGTTGTGATCTTCACAGACCCGTTGAGTCCAGCAAGGAAATCGCGGCACTGTCCAAGCGCCTGTTCATGGCTGATTATTTCCTTTATATCGGAAAGCGCCGTACCCGGTCGGGCAAGCAGTTCGTGTCTGATAAAGAGCTTGAGGCTGCGCACAATACACAATCCGCCCTGCTGAAGACTATCGTAAGTGGCTCGGACAGTACCCACCCAGCTGTTCTCGCACGGGAGCACACCGAAGTCGCAAAGTCCCTTCCGCACCGCATCTGCCACGGCCTCAAAGCTTTCATAATAGCTGACATTTCCCTGGGAAAAGAGTCTGTCGGCCGCCTGCTGCGCATTGGCACCCTCAATCCCCTGGCAGGCGACAGTGGCCATCTTCGGAAAAACCGCATCAGACACAGCCATGGTCCGAATAGTCTGTGACAGCGCCGTTTCGCCTTCCGTCAGCGCGCTCTGATAGGCGCGGCTAAGGTTCATCAGCTCCTTAAAAAGGCGTCTGGTATACAGAGACATGTCTTCACTGGCCGCGGTGACTTTTTTTAATATTTCCCGCTCCCGCCGTCTGTCTACAAGCGGTTTGCCGCAGTAGGCTTTTTCCCGCATGGCCTGCTTTCCTAGTTCCATGCGGCGGAGAAACAGGGCAAGTATTTTGTCGTCGGTCTCGTCAATTTCTCTTCTGACGTCATCTAAATTCATTGAATTCCCTCCACACGCTAAAAAATAATTTTTCCACCGAGCATTGAGAAGTCCCGGAAAAAACCCGGATAGGACTTGCTGACCGCGTCTGCATCCAATATGGTCGTTTTTCCGTCGCAGATCCCCGCCGCAACGGCTGCCGCCATCACAATCCGATGGTCCCCAAAGGAGGATACAGTGCCTCCTGAAAGACGCGCCCCCTCAATCTCCAAGCGGTCCGGAAAAGCGGAGGCTTTGCCGCCCAGCGCGTTTATCATTTCGGCAGTAGACTTGAGCCTATCGCTCTCCTTGTACCGCAAATGCGATGCGTTATAGAGTACTGTTTTACCCTCAGCGCCACAAGCGAGTACAGCCAGCGGAGGCAGAAGGTCCGGGATGGGCGAAACGTCTACGGCACAAGCACGAAGCCTGGCCTTTTGAACCCTGACGGCATTTTCTGAAACGTTAAGTGCCGCACCAAATTGTTGAAGAATTTCTACCACAGCTCGATCTCCCTGAAGGGAGTACGGATTAAGATCTGTCACCGTCACATCCCCACCCAGCGCACCTGCTGTCAGTAAAAAAGCTGATGCCGACCAGTCCCCTTCTATATTCATCTGTCCCGGCGAACTATATACCTGCTTTCCGTGGACAAGATAGCCGTCGTCGCATGTTTTGGTTTGAATTCCGAATTTTTGCAAGATATCTATAGTCAAACGCACATAGGGTTCTGAACAAAGGGCGCTTTTCAAAACAATCCTGCTGTCGTCGTTCAGGAGCGGCAGAGCGAAAAGCAGGCCCGAAATATACTGAGAGCTGATGTTTCCCTCAATTTCGTAAATTCCGGCTCTGAGGTTACCCGATATTTGAAACGGCAGACGGCTGCCCGAAAATCGTATTCCATGATTTTCGAGTACTGTATTTAATTCAACAATCGGTCTGTTTGGGAGATTCCCCTGTCCAGAAAACCAGGCCTCCCCCAGAAGCGCCGCTGTCACCGGGAGCAAAAAACGCAGTGTCGATCCGCTTTCACCGCAGTTTAAGTTGGCTGACTTAGGCAGTACAGAAATGGGGTCAACCACAACCCTGGCTGCTTCTGACGTCACCTGTGCACCCAAGGCGCGGAGACAAGATATTGTTGCGTCTATATCTTCATTGCGCGCTGGTAAACGAATTTTTGTTGGTCCGTCAGCCAGCGCGGCACAGATGAGAGCGCGGTGGGCAGTGGATTTTGAGGGTATGGACCCAATCGTCCCTTGCAAAGAGCCGCCTTCTAGCATGACATCCACTGTTTTCCCCCCAATCAGGATAGGCCCTAAAGTTTTATGTCTTTTTGCAATTGCCCGGGAAATAATCTGCAAGATATCGCAGGGAATTTGCGGGCTACGCAGCGGCATTATATCATACCCACAACATCAAAAAAAGCCCCGCAGCGAGTTTGCTGCGGGGCTTTACTGATTCATAAAGCCGGGTTTACCCCTCGCCAGTCAAACTCAAATAAGCCTTACCGAAAAAAAAGCCGGTAAAGCTAAAGCTAAAGAAAAACGAGTTTCGAGTCATTCTGTCGATGTTGTGCATAAATATCTCCAAGATCCTTTATGGCAGGATTATAACATGCGCCATGCAGGATTTAAAGTGTGAGATTTCACAATTTGTACTAAAAGCGTTCCAGTTTTATGCATCACTACGTTAAATTATGCGCTTAGTTGCCGCAGCTTGTATGCGAAAAATAGGATTTCATGCGAAATGAACAAAAGCCCTTCGGTTATTTAAAGTGATTTGAGATTACTAAACTATTGACTTTATTGTGATAAAGATTTAAAATACAAGCACTTATGTGTTAAGATTTTATTCGTTTTAACCGATACTCAAGATGACTTCGTTCTCTTGCGGAGTCGTTTTTTGTATAAGTATACACAAATATTTTAGGAGGAAAGAAATGAAAAAGTTCTTGTGCATCGCGCTTGTCCTTGTGCTCGTCGTCGGTTGCTTCGCAGCATGCGGAAGCAAGACCAATGGGGAGCCTTCAAAAGAAAGCGCAGCCCCTTCCAGCGAAGCGGCTACCGGAGATACGATTAAAATCGGCATCATCGGCTGCCAGACCGGCGATTACGCTCAGTACGGCGTAAGCGTTAAGAACGGCGCCACCCTTTACATTGACCAGCTCAACGCCAATGGCGGCATCAATGGCAAGCAGGTCGAGATCGTAAACTATGATAACAAAGGTGACAGTCAGGAAGCCATTAACGCATTTAACCGTGCTGTTGAAGAGGGCATTACTGGTCTGATCGGAGACGTCCTCTCCGGAAATACCATTGCTGTTGTTGGCGAAGCTTATCCCGTTAACATGCCCATGATCACTGCCAGCGCAACGGCTGCGGGCGTGACCTACGACTCAGAATCCGATACGGTTTACTCCAACGTTTTCCGTACCTGCTTCATCGACCCCTTCCAGGGTGAAAAAATGGCAAACTATGCCAGCGAAAAGCTTTCTGCAAAGACCGCTGCTGTTATCTATGAAACCGGCAACGACTATGCAGTCGGCGTTAAGGATGCATTTATTGCCAAGTGCAAGGACCTCGGCATTGAAGTTGTTGACGAAGAAGGCTATGCAACCGGCGACGTCGATTTCAAGAGCCAACTCACAACAATCGCTTCCAAGAACCCCGATGTTGTCTTCTGCCCCAACTATTATGAAGATGACGGTCTGATCATCACTCAGGCCCGCGAAGTCGGCATCAAGGCTACCTTCATTGGCTCCGACGGTATGAGTGGTGTTTCCGCTTATGCTACCGCTGAAGATCTTGAAGGCACCGTATATTGCTCCGGCTATGCCCCTGCCAGCACCGATGCCGTCAAGGCTTTTGAGGCTGCCTATACCGAAAAGTACGGCACAGATACGCTTAACATGTTCTCCGCTAACGCGTATGACGCGGCTATGGTTCTTTGCAATGCACTTCAGGTTGCTGAAGATGCCGGTCTTACCGCAGGCACCGATGAGTACAAGCAGGCTGTTATTGACGCTATCCGCGACAAGAGTGGCGATCTCGAATGCATCACCAGTAAGGGCTATTCTTTTGACAAGTACAACAACCCCGTCAAAGACGCTTGCATCATGAAGATTGTCGGCGGCGTAGAAACCTTCACCGAAACTTACTAAGCCTCGATAATATCGAAACCATACTTTGTGCGGGAAGGTATCCTTCCCGCACAAAGGTGTTCATTAAGACCCGCTCTTCTATAAGGACCCGTTGGCACAGCGCCCATCAGACGCGGACGCCTGATGGGTGACCCGCAACCTCTTTCGTTGGGGTCAGCCATCCAGCGTCTGCGAAAATCTTTTATATAGAGAGGACGACAGGATATGTCCCTAGTAATAAGCCAACTGATAAACGGGCTTCAATCCGGAAGTATCTATGCACTGGTAGCATTGGGCTACAGCATGGTATACGGCATTATCATGCTCCTGAACTTCGCGCATGGCGACATCATTATGGTCGGCGCTTATATTGCATGGCTCGTCATTGTGCGCCTATCGCTCAGTCCCGTAATCGCCATTATTCTTGCCATTGTCGTTTGCACCGTGCTCGGCGTCACGATCGAAAAGGTCGCCTATACGCCGCTGCGCTCCTCCCCACGCCTATCCCTGCTGATAACGGCAATCGGCGTGTCCTTCCTACTGGAAAATCTGGCCCAGCGTATTTTTGGCGCAGGCTCACAGAACGTGCCAACCCTCATAAGCGGGCCCTCGCTCAATATCGGCGGCCAGCATATTAGCTTCACAGCGATGATCACAATCGTCGTCTCCGTTATTTCAATGGTTGCACTGACCTTTCTCGTTCAGAAAACGAAGATGGGTAAGGCGATGCGCGCGGTGTCCGAGGACATGGGAACCTCCCAGCTCATGGGCATTAACGTCAATCGCACGATCAGCTTCACCTTTGCTGTCGGCAGTGCACTGGCGGGCATCGGTTCGGTGCTTTACTGCTGTGCCTATCCTCAAGCTTCTCCGACAATGGGCGCCATGCTCGGTCTGAAGGCTTTCGTGGCAGCGGTTCTCGGCGGTATCGGTTCTCTTCCCGGCGCCATGCTGGGTGGTTTCTGCATCGGCATTGCTGAAGCAGCCGTTTCTGCCATTGGCCTTTCCGTCTGGAAGGACGGTGTCGTTTTTGCCATTTTAATAATTGTGCTGATCTTTAAGCCCACAGGCATTCTGGGCAAAGTCATTAATGAGAAGGTTTAAGGGGGCGGTATTTGTGAAAAACAATCAGAAGATTATTCCCATGCCGTTTCGCTATCTAATAAATATTGTTCTTTTTGCTGCAGTTCTGTTTCTAATGAATACCCTAATTACCGGTGGAACAATATCAAAGTATTATTCGGGTGTTATTTCTTCTATCGGCATCAGCATTATCCTCGCCGTTTCTCTGAATGTGGCCACCGGTTATTTGGGCCAGCTTCCTCTTGGGCATGCCGGCTTTATGGCCGTCGGGGCCTACACCTCCGCACTGATAATGCGGGCAGTCATGGCTTCCGGTTTTCTTAAAACAGCCGTCGGCTCGGTTGCCGCTTTTCCTTTGGCGTTGCTCGCTGCTGGTCTTGTTGCGGCTTTGTTCGGCCTTTTGATTGGCATCCCGGCACTGCGGCTCAAGGGCGATTATCTTGCGATACTCACGCTCGGTTTCGGTGAGATTATCAGGGTCGTTCTTTTAAATATCGATAACGTGCTGGGCTTTAAGTTGACAAACGGCGCTGCCGGACTTCAGAAGATTCCTAAGACGACGACCTTTCTGATCACCTTCCTTTGTGTAGGCGTCACCTGTTTTGTCATCCACACAATGATGAAGTCCCGCCACGGCAGGGCTATTCTCTCCATTCGAGAAAATGAAATCGCCGCCGAATCCTGTGGCATTAACACCACCTACTACAAAACGCTCGGTTTCGTAGTTTCCGCTTTCTTCGCAGGCGTTGCGGGCGGGCTTTATGCCGGCAACATCGGCATCCTCAATCCTTCCGCTTTCGGCTTTATGAAGTCCATCGAAATTCTCGTCATGGTGGTTCTCGGCGGAATGGGCAGTATGCTCGGAAGCGTCCTGAGTGCTTCGGTGCTGACAGCACTGCCCGAATTTCTCAGAAGCTTCGCCGACTATCGGATGATTGTCTATTCATTGGTTCTCGTCATCGTTATGATATTTAAGCCCTCAGGCCTTATGGGCACCTATGATTTCTCACTCAACGGCCTGTTGGACAAACTCATCCGCTTAATCAGGGGTGACCGCGGAACACCCGGCGGCGGTCAATCGCTGCTGACGAAAAAGGAGGGCGGCACAAATGAGTAGATTTCAGAAAGAACCTGTCAAGCTCGTGCCGGTCCCCTCTCATAACATCATTCCCGAGCGGGATGTCGACAAGACGCCCATTCTAGAGGTTTCCCACCTCGGTATCGATTTTGGCGGCCTCACAGCTGTTGACGATTTCAACATGGCCATTGGGAGAACGGAAATTGCCGGTTTGATCGGCCCGAACGGTGCCGGCAAAACGACTGTGTTTAACCTACTGACGAAGGTTTATCAGCCCACGCGCGGCACGATCATGCTCGACGGAATGGACACGGCCGGGATGAACACCATACAGGTCAACAAGCTCGGCATTGCCAGAACTTTTCAGAATATTCGACTTTTTAAAAACCTCAGTGTGCTTGATAACGTGCTTATCGGTCTTCATAATGAAATGGACTATCATCTGGCCGGTGCTGTTTTTAGAATGCCCAGCTACTGGCGGGCCGAAAAAATCGCAAAAGAACGTGCGCTGGAGCTGCTTTCCATCTTCGACATGCAGGACCTGGCCGATGCACAGGCGGGTTCCCTCCCCTACGGTGCGCAGCGCAGACTTGAAATTGTCCGCGCCCTCGGTACAAACCCCTCCCTGCTGCTGCTCGACGAGCCCGCAGCGGGCATGAACCCCTCCGAAACAACTGAGCTGATGGAGAATATTCAGAAGATTCGTGATACGTTTAAGATTGCGATCATGCTCATTGAGCATGATATGAGTCTGGTCATGGGTATCTGCGAGGGCATCTGTGTGCTCAATTACGGTAAGGTCATTGCCAAGGGTTCCCCCGAGGACATTCAGTCCAACCCGCAGGTCATTGAGGCCTATCTCGGAAAGAAAAAGGAGGGAAACTGACGTATGCTGAAAGTAAATGACATTAATGTCTATTATGGCAGTATCCACGCTATTAAGGGCGTCTCCTTTGAAGTCAATCGGGGCGAGATTGTGACCTTAATCGGCGCTAACGGCGCCGGAAAGTCAACTATCCTGAACACTGTTTCAGGTCTTCTCCGCAGCAAGTCCGGCTCCATCACCTTTCTTGACAAGCCCATTGGTTCTGTCGTCCCGCACAAAATCGTTGCAGACGGATTGGCTCAGGTTCCCGAAGGCCGCCGTGTTTTTCTCAACATGACGGTTGAGGAGAATCTTGAAATGGGTGCTTTTACGCGCAAAGGTGCCGAGGTTGCGGTCTCTCTCGAAAATGTATATGACCGTTTCTCTCGCTTAAAGGAACGTAGAAAACAGATTGCCGGAACGCTTTCCGGCGGAGAGCAGCAGATGCTCGCCATGGGCCGGGCACTGATGTCCAAGCCTGAACTGCTCATGCTGGACGAGCCCTCAATGGGTCTTGCGCCCCTGCTGGTCGAACAAATATTTGATATTATCAAGGAACTCAATGCTGCCGGTACCACCATACTTTTGGTCGAACAGAACGCGCAGATGGCTTTGTCCATTGCGGACCGCGGCTATGTCCTTGAAACAGGAAAAATCGTCAGCTCTGCAAAAGCAGAGGAACTGCTCAATAATGACGCCGTCAAAAAGGCTTACCTCGGCGGCTGAACGCAGCGCCCGCCGTACTCATCCGCATGGGTACGGCGGGCTTTTGCGCTATTGACTTGATAGCTTAAATTGATGTATACTGGGCGAAGCAGTTCATAATACCACGGATTTCCTGCGGCCTATTAATTTACGGAGTCACCCTACTGCGGTACTCAACGAAGGGCAGGCGATAATTTGAATGTTCTTTACCTGATCAACTATGCGGGTAAGGCTGGCACAGAGAAATATGTCGAAAATTTAATCCGCATCGGAAAAGGCCGGATCAATCCTTTTTTTGCCTATAATATTGAAGGCGAGCTCTCGCAGAAGCTGCGCGATGCTGCCATTCCCGCCATACAGATTGACCTAAGCTGGCGCTCGGCCCTGTCGGCCGCAAAAAAGCTGGCCGCCTATTGCCGCGAAAACACCATTGACGTTATCCACGCGCAGTACCCACGCGAAAACATTATTGCGCTTTTATCCAAACGCTTTTACGACAGGCCAAAGGTCGTTCTCACAAATCACCTGACGCTCCGTCTTGGCGGGGTCTCCGGGTTCATCTGGCGGCAGCTCAATAGGCACTTTAGCCCACAAAATCACTGTATTATTGCCGTTTGCAACGAGGGACGCGAGATTATGATCGAGAACGGCGTGCTGCCCGAGCGTATTGCCGTCATCTATAATGGTATCGAACCTTCGGGCAGACCCGAAAAATCAACTGTCATTCGTCAAGAGCTCGGCCTTGCGGACGATTGCTTTGTAATGACGATACTTGCCCGTTTCGCCCCGGAAAAAGGCCTAGGTTTCCTGCTGGAGTCGCTGGCGGCGCTTCAGGCTAAAACGGACAAGCCCTTTTGCTGCCTGATTTGCGGCGATGGTGATCAATTCGGCGAAATCAGTGCGAGGGTGTCGGCGCTTGGGCTTGAAAATGTGTGCAAACTTCTGGGCTTCCGCAACGATACGCACAGTATCCTGCTGGGATCGGACATTTATCTGTGCTCCTCAAGCTGTAACGAGGCGATGAGCTTTGCAATACTGGAGGCCATGAACACCGGGCTGCCGCTTGTTGTGACGGATGTCGGCGGAAACCGCGACCTTGCCGAGACCGGTATTCGTTGTGGTTTCGTCTGCAACTATGGGGATACGGTCTGCTTTTCCGACAATATAAAGCATTTGATGGATGATCCCCAATTGAAAGAGACATTTTCCCTGGCGGCCATAAGGAAAATTGAAACGGACTTTGACCTCAACAAGCTGGCAAACGATGTTTTTGCCGCCTATAAATAACTAGTCTGAAAGAAGGAACTAAAAATGGTAGATAAAAACGGAAAACTCTTCGGAAAGGTCAATATTATTGATCTGCTGATTGTTCTGATCGTACTGGCGCTTGTTGCCTTCGTTGCGCTGAAAGTGGTCGACAAGAGCGAAGAAACCACGGGACTGAGCGAAGTGCGCATTAGTTTCTTTGGTGAAGAAGTTCCCGATTATGTTGCCGCCGCGCTGAAAGACGGCGTGAGTGTGCTGGATACCAAGGAAAACGTCACAATGGGCACTGTAGAGAGCTTCTCAGTCGGCGCCCCTCTTGGCTATGCCACAGACAGCAAGGGCCAGATCCAATCTGTCGTCAGAGACGGCTACAACTCTGTCACCATTAACATTACCGCTCGCGCTCAGCTTGGCGAACACGGTGCGACGATTGACGGCGTGCTTTACGGCATCGGCCACACGCTCACGATCTATGCCGGAGAAGCAAAGATCTATTTAAAAGTCAGCGGCATTGAGCCGATTGGCTGAGCAGGACAGTTAACCCTGAAAAAACCATGAAAGCGGGGTGGCTTTTTGCTTTCCTCAAGTGTACTCGGAAAAACCTATATTATTTGGCTGCAGAGCGGTGCTTTTGTCTTTTTGCAGACGATATTCGGCGCGTTCAGCCGCGGCTTTAAAAACAGCCGGATCGTCCACTGGTTTGTTAAAGACAGCCGTGTTGAGCCCGTCTATGCGCACTCCATGTTTGCACGCATTACTAAGGCGATTTACGACTTTATCACGTGCATCATCGGATTTATCGTCCGGGCAGTAACACGGGCGGCTTCAGGCAGCATGACGGCAGCGTTCGTCAACAAATATGTCAAAGGGTCTTTTTTTCTTAATTTTGAGACCATATTGGGTGGTTTCATTTGCCTGATGTTCATTATTCCGCATGACTATTGGTCTAACCCCTATGCATTGCTGGCGGCGCTCTTCCTTTTCGGGCTCTATCTTGTCATGGTCGGCGCGGGCAAGCGGCGCGCCTATTATCTTCATGACATGGGTTTTCCTATTTTGTTGTTTGTTATTGCGTGCGTGGCGAGTCTCGGATTTAGCTTTGCGCGGAGTGATAGTTTCCGCGTACTGTTATTTTATGTAACAGCGCTGCTGCTGCTCTATCTGATTTCTGCGGATATTACGACGCGGGAACGCATGATGAAGCTGTTGGGCTTTATCTATCTTGCTGTTGTTCTGTCGGCGCTTTTTGCCGTCTATCAAGGTATCGTCGGCGTTGCAGTCAGCGAGAGTTTAACGGACCTTGAGCTCAACCAGGGTGTTCCCGGCAGAGTCTACGGCACACTGGCCAACCCCAATAACTACGCCGAATTTCTGGTGATGATGACGCCTGTCGCGGCAATCTTCGCGGTAAAAGTTCGTCGCATCTGGCTGAGGATCCCCCTTTGTGTCGGTATCGGCCTTCCCTTTCTTGCGCTTCTGATGACTTATTCGCGTTCCTGCTGGATCTCGATGATGCTCGTCGCCATTGTTTTTGTTTACTATGCCAACAAGAAACTGATTCCGGCCTTTTTCCTCATCTGCGTGGCGGCGATTCCCTTCCTGCCGGACAGCGTTATGATTCGTATCGCCAGTCTGTTAAATTCCCAGGACTCCTCAAACATGTTCAGAATATATGTCTGGATGGGAACAATAAAGATGGTACGCGATTATTTTCTCACGGGTATAGGACTCGGCCCGGAAAGCTTTGCCGTGATCTACCCCGCCTATGCCAACATCAATGCGCTGGTCGGTGCACCCCATAGCCACATGGTTTATATGGAACTTGTCATCGAGCTTGGTATTCTAGGCTTTTTCTCGTTTATGTGGTTCATGCTTCGGCTCTGGAAAGATTCCGCTTGTGCTCTGCTTCGTTCACATGTACAAACGAACAGACTTGTGCTGATTGCCTGTCTGTCGAGCCTGATTGGCATTGCATTTGCTTTTGGGGTCGAATATGTCTGGTACTATCCGCGCACTTTCTTTGCGTATTATGTGCTTGCGGGCATAGCAACAGCCGCTATTAGGATAACACATACCGAGAGAACCGGCGGCAATTCAACACCGGATGGAGTTAGTGTGCCATGAGAAATGACAAAATTCAAAAGCTTGTCTGGGCAAGCCTTTTTACCGCCCTGACGACCGTAGCCACGATGATTATACTCCCTGTTCCGTCTCTCAACGGCTATGTCAACGGCGGCGACGCCATTATTATCGTCAGTGCTTTCCTGCTTGGCCCGGTCTGGGGAGCGTTTGCAGCAGGCCTAGGTGCCGCACTGGCGGACCTTGTCTCCGGCTACTTGATTTATGCCCCTGCCACGCTCATTATCAAAGGACTTATGGCCTTGGCTGCGGGCGCTATTCTGCGCAACATTAAAACTAAAAACCGGCTCTTCCCGGCTGTTCTGGGCAGTATAACTGCAGAAATCATCATGGTTGTGGGCTATTTTGCCTATGAACTGCTCATTTACGGGCTCGGCGGTGCCATTGCAGATATCGGTCCAAATTGCATCCAAGGCGGGTTCGGCGCTATAGCCGGCACTGCCCTGTTCTATGCCCTCATCCGTATCCCTTATGTGAAAAAGACCTTTTAGTATAAATTCAGGAGTTATTAAATGATTACAGTTGAAAACCTTTCGCTTCAATTCGGCGGTCAAAAACTTTTTGACCGCGTCGATCTCCAGTTTATTGCCGGTAACTGCTATGGCATTATCGGTGCAAACGGCGCGGGCAAATCCACCTTCCTGCGGATACTATCCGGGGAACTGGACACCTACGATGGCAACGTCTACATCGATAAAAAACGCCGGATGTCCGTCCTGAAGCAAAACCAAAATATGTATGACGCCTTCAGTGTCATGGATACTGTCATTCTCGGCAACAAGCGTCTTTACGACTGCGGCAAGGAGAAGGACGCCATCTATGACAAGCCGGATTTCTCTGATGCAGACGGCATCCGCGCGGCCGAACTGGAGGAAGAATTTGCGGAACTCGGCGGCTGGGAGGCAGAGAGTGAAGCGTCCCGTATCCTCCAGGGTCTTGGCATAGCAACCGACCTGCATTTTTCCATGATGTCCGAGCTGGAAGGCCGCCAGAAGGTCAAGGTCCTGCTTGCTCAGGCGCTTTTCGGTCATCCCGATATTATTCTGCTTGATGAGCCGACGAATAACCTCGATCTTAATTCTGTTGTCTGGCTCGAGGACTTCCTGCTCGATTACGACGGAACGGTCCTCGTTGTCTCGCATGACCGCTATTTCCTCAATACCGTTTGCACGCACATTGTCGATATCGACTACGGCAAGATTCGTATGTATGTCGGCAACTACGACTTCTGGTATGAATCCAGTCAGCTCATGCAGCGGCTCATCAAGGATCAGAGCAAGAAGGCCGATCAAAAGATTCAGGAACTACAAAACTTTATTGCCCGGTTTTCGGCAAACAAATCCAAGTCCCGCCAGGCCACAAGCCGACGCAAATTGCTCGACAAGCTGACCGTCGAGGAAATGCCGGCATCCTCTCGCCGCTATCCGTGGGTCGGTTTCAAAGCCGAGCGCGAGCCCGGCAAGGACAGGCTTTTCGTCACGGACCTCTCCAAAACCATAGATGGCGTGAAGGTGCTCAATAAGCTCAGCTTCATCATGGGTAAGGACGACAAAATTGCCATCGTCAGCAAAAATGAAATCGCCATTACAACCCTATTTAAAATTCTGGCGGGTGAACTGGAGCCCGACGAGGGCGAAGTCAAATGGGGCGTTTCAACAACACAGGCCTACTTCCCCAAGGATAACGGCCCCTACTTTGACAACTGTGACCTTGATATTATGGACTGGATGCGCCAGTTTTCTGTCGACAAGCGCGAGAGCTACCTGCGTACCTTCCTTGGCCGCATGCTCTTTTCAAATGACGATGTCTATAAAAAAGTCAGCGTCCTCTCCGGCGGCGAAAAGGTGCGCTGCATGATCAGTAAAATGATGCTCTCGGGTGCGAACGTCTTGATGTTCGACCAGCCCACTAACCATCTTGATTTGGAGAGCATTGCGGCTCTCAATAACGGCATGGATGCGTTTGAATACAACATTATCTTCTCGAGTCACGACCACCAGCTGACACAAACTGTTGCAAACCGCATCATCGAATTGACCGAGACCGGCTGCATTGACCGCCTGTGCAGCTATGACGAATATATGCACATTATGGACAAAAAAGCCTGATTATCCGGCTTTGCATCCGGATATAAAAAAAGAGCTTCTCGTTATGAGAAGCTCTTTTTTTGTAAAGCACAGTTGAACGCTTCAGGTATTATAAGCACCTTTGCTTATCTTTTGGCGGATTAGGGTCTGAATCTTATGTCCAAAAAATAGTCGAAAGACCTGCATTATAACCGTTTCGGCCTTGATACCGAAACTGAAGTCAAGGCAAGCTTTTAAGCCTGTTCCTCTCTCATCTTCGCGAAGCACTCGCTGCAATAGACAGGTCTGTCGGACTTAGGCTCGAAAGGAACTTTTGCTTCCTTGCCGCAAGCGGCGCAGGTAGCAGTAAAGTACTCGCGGGGGCCGCGGGCCACGTTCTTTCTTGAGTCACGGCAAGACTTGCAGCGCTGGGGCTCATTCTGGAAGCCACGCTCTGCATAGAATTCCTGCTCACCGGCGGTGAACACGAACTCCTGTCCGCATTCCTTACATACTAATTTTTTGTCTTCGAACATTTTGAATCCTCTCTTTGAAAAAGACTTGCCCTAACGGGCATTTTATTGCGAACAGCCCTTGCTGTTTTCGCCGAGGTAGAGATTACGCGCCAGCTTACGCCTAATGCGCTGGACGGCATTGTCAACGGATTTTTCTGTTTTGCCGCAATTCTCCGCAATTTCGGAATACGACAGTCCGCTGAGGTAAAAGTTCAATATCTCAACTTCAAATTTTGACAAACACCGCGAATAGGTTTGAATGATCTCGTCGGCGCCTTCCCTAGCCAGGACCTGCTCCTCTGGAATGCGCCTAAAAGCTTCGCCGTAAGTTACCGCGCTGCTGGACTTGCTTTCATCTGAGAGGACATCATCAAACGACACCATGTCGTTTAGTGGTTCGTGTTTCTTGCGCGATGCGCTTTTGATAGCGGAGAAAATGCGGCGTTTAACGCAAATCTCGGCATAAGTTTTGAAAGAAGTGTTCATGGATATATCAAATTCTCTAATTGCGGAAAGCAGACCGAGCATTCCTTCCTGAATAAGGTCTTCGCCGTCGCCGCCGACAAGAAAATAAGGCCTTGAGCAGATTTTGACCAGACGCGTATAACGGAGTGCAAGTTGTTCTTCCGCAACCTTGTCGCCTGATTCTGCCATATTCAGCAATTCGTTATCTGTGTGGTTACAATAATTTTCCATAATTTCAAATCCGCATATCCTAAACATTAACGATTATAGTATATATTTGACAAATAGTCAAGGGAATTCCTTTTGTAAATTTACATTTTCATGTTTTTCGACAGATTTTCAATGTACTCGGATATTCTAAGCGCAACCTGATCGGAGGTGTTTTGGTCTGCGGCTTCTACCATGACTCGAATCAATGCTTCAGTCCCCGAGGGCCTGACGAGGATGCGGCCGGTATTGCCGAGGGCTGTCTGCTCATCGACGATCAGCTTTTTAAGACTGGCATCGGACATAATCTGCTCCTTAACCACATTGCCGCCCTCAATCGAAATGTTGCGGAGCACCTGCGGATAGGTCGGGATATCCCTGGCCAGTTCAGAGAGCTTTTTGCCGCTCTGACTCAAAACGCCAAGGAACCGTACGGCTGCAAGCTGCCCATCCCCTGTCGTGGCGTGGTCGAGGAAAATAAGATGGCCCGACTGCTCCCCGCCGAGATTAAAGCCGTTCTCCTGCATCATTTCAAGAACGTTTCTGTCCCCGACTGCTGCGCAGCGCAGATCTATGCCATTTTTACCGCAGTATTCGTGAAGACCGAGATTGGACATGACGGTAGCTACAATGGCGTTCTGACGAAGTTTTCCTTCCGCAATCATGGCCCTTCCGCAGATCGCCATGATCTTGTCGCCGTCGACAAGCTGACCGTTTTCATCAACAGCCAGGCAGCGATCCGCATCCCCGTCAAAGGCGAGACCAAGATCAAACCCGCCCGCAACGACCATCCGTCCGAGGACCTCAATGTGCGTGGAGCCACAATTTGCATTAATGTTGCAGCCATCGGGATGGTCTTTAATAATTTCAAGGTCCAACGGAAATCGATTAAAAATGTCGTTGACAGTCCTTGTTGCAGCACCATTCGAGCAATCGATCATAACCTTGAGCCGACCGATCCGTCCCTCCGAAACCTGCACAATATGATCAACATACCGCTCGAGAAATTCGCCGCCGCGGGAAATGACCCGGCCGACATCGCCATTTTGCTTGATCGTAAAGGGCGCGTCGCCGTCAATCAGCTCTTCAATTTTCAATTCAAGCTCATCACTGAGCTTGAAACCGCTGCCGTTGAATATTTTAATTCCGTTATATTCATAGGGGTTGTGAGAAGCGGAAATGACAATTCCCGCGTCTGCTTTGCAGTCCGTTGTGATGAAGGCAACCGCCGGTGTGGGGATAACGCCGATCGGCATGACGTCTGCGCCTGCGGAGCAAAGACCAGCTGTGATGGCGGCCTCCAACAAATCGCAGGAGATGCGCGTGTCCTTCCCAATGACGACAAGCGGTTTTTTGCCCGACTTGCTGCTCTCGGCCAGAACCATTGCTGTGGCCTGCCCCACGTCAAAAGCGAGTTTCGCATCAAGCCCCTTGTTTACAATGCCCCTGATACCGTCTGTTCCAAAGTACTTTCCCAAGTTCCTGTCCTCCAAAGACTAAATTTCTATCTGTTGCTGGCCAAGATATTCAATTCCAAGATGGTCATATGCCTTTCTTGTAATGCAGCGTCCGCGCGGCGTTCGCGTGAGGAAGCCCTGTTGAAGCAAGAAAGGTTCGTACACATCTTCCAGCGTCACTGCCTCCTCGTTGATTGTGGCGGCCAGTGTTTCAAGGCCGACTGGACCTCCGCCATAAAACTCAATGATGCTTCTGAGCATCCGCCTATCCAGCGAATCAAGGCCCAGCTTATCAACCTCAAGGCGAGTCAAAGCCTCATCCGCGACGGCTAAGGTGATGACACCATCCGCGCGCACCTGCGCGAAATCTCGCACACGGCGGAGTAGGCGGTTTGCAATTCGAGGCGTGCCTCGGCTGCGGCAGGCGATTTCTCTGGCACCTTCGTCCTCTATTTCTATACCCAGAATATCCGCACTGCGCTTGACAATGAGCTGAAGCTCTTCAGGCGAATACAGTTCCAGGCGCATGGTCACGCCGAAGCGATCACGCAGAGGCGCGGTGAGCTGGCCTGAGCGCGTCGTAGCGCCTATTAAGGTGAATTTCGGCAGGTCCAGCCTGATCGAGTTTGCGGAAGGCCCCTTACCGATAATGATATCGATTGCATAGTCCTCCATTGCGGGGTAGAGAATCTCCTCAACCGTTCGGTTAAGGCGGTGGATCTCATCGACAAAGAGGATGTCATTTTCCTGCAGGTTTGTAAGCAGCGCCGCAAGGTCACCCGGTTTTTCGATAGTCGGGCCCGAGGTAATACGCATATTGACGCCCATCTCGTTGGCGATGATGCCCGCAAGCGTTGTCTTTCCAAGTCCCGGAGGCCCATGAAGCAGAACATGGTCTAACGGTTCCTTGCGCATCTTGGCCGCCTGGATGAAGATACTCAGATTTTCCTTGACCTTTTTCTGACCGATATACTCCCGGAGTGTACGCGGACGGAGCGAGCCCTCTGCGAGGTCCTCCGGCAGCATGGCGGTCGAAGTGATGATCGTTTCCTCGTCGTCATTTGTATAGTTGATGCTCACTTCTCGGCCCCCTTATTTGATCATTTTTTTGAGCGCTTGCCTGATGATATCTTCGAGTGAGCTGCTTTCAGCGTCTATATCCTTCATTACGAAGCTGATTTCGCTGCTGCTATAGCCCAAAACAGCCAGCGCGGAAATGGCATCCGAAAGTTTGGATTTCCCGCCAGGCACGGATGAAACCGCTGTTCCCAGCGTACTGCCGCCGCTTTCCTTAGCAATTTTGTCCTTTAGCTCAAGGAGTATGCGCTGGGCAATTTTTTTGCCGATACCAGGCGCAGCCGTGAGCGCCTTTTCATCTCCACTGATAACAGCCATCGCCAAGGTTTCCGGCGTTACCGATGACAGCACCGATATTGCCGCTTTTGGCCCGACGCCCGAAACGTCGATCAGCATCTCAAAACAGCGCTTTTCCTGCCTGTCAAAAAAACCGAAAAGCTCAAAAGAATCCTCGCGAATGGACTCGTGAGTATACAGTTTGACCGTCTCACCCAGCTGCAGATGCGAAAGTGTGTTAACGGACACATTGAGCGCAAACCCGACCCCCCCACAGTCTATGACAGCAAGGTTCGGTTCGATCGCGGCCACTTTGCCGCTTATGTGGTAGAACAAGGTCCTTCACCCCCATTTTTCGTAATTAGCGAGGTCGCGCTGCGAGCGTGGCAGATTGCAATTGCCAGCGCATCCGCCGCATCGTCCGGCTTTGGCTCAGTTTTAAGATTGAGCAGGCGCTTAACCATGTATATAACCTGCTTCTTATCCGCCCGACCATAGCCAACTACGGCCTGCTTGACCTGAAGCGGTGTGTATTCAAAGGTCGGGATGCCTGCACGCTGACAAGCGAGCAGCAAAACACCTCTCCCGTGGGCGACAGAAATGCCCGTCGTGATGTTGGTATTGAAAAAGAGCTCTTCGCACGCGATCTCATCCGGAGCAAAGGTCGCAATAAGCTCCGTCATATCGTCAAAAATGCGACCGAGGCGGCTGGAAAGGCTCGTGTTGGCAGGCGTCGTAATGACGCCGTAGTTGACAAGTGACAGATTGTTCCTGTCGCTTTCGATGACGCCAAAGCCGACCGTCGCAATTCCCGGATCTATGCCTAAAATACGCATTTATACCTCCGAGCAATGCACATATTTCTTGATAGTTTATCACAATTTGCCAAACTATTCAACGTATTTTTCCCTATGTACATGAAGGTGAAGTTTTCTTCCGGTGATCTATATTAGGGTTTTTAAGCATTCTAAAGCCCCAACTCGTATTTATATGTATGGGATATCGTAGAGCAACTATACTGACAACAATGGCGTCACCGTTTTGAGCGGTGGCGCCATTATTATGACAGAACTCTGTGTAGTTTCGTTTTTTAGGCTCTGGGATGCGCCTTGTTGTAGACGTCCTTAAGCTGCTTTTTGACCAGCTGCGAATAAACCTGCGTCGAGGAAATATCCGCGTGCCCCAGCATTTCCTGAATCGAACGCAAATCCGCACCGTTTTCCAAAAGGTGTGCCGCAAAAGAATGGCGCAGCGTGTGCGGGGTGATGGTCTTTTCAATCTTTGCTTTCGCCTGATAGGTCTTGATGATCTTCCAAAAGCCCTGACGGGACATACGCTCACCGCTCACGTTAACAAAAAGCGAGAGCTCGTCCGATGAGGCGATCATCTGCGGTCTTATGAATTCAACATATTCGGCTAAGGCACGGATGGCAGCAGGATAGAGCGGGATAATGCGCTCTTTTTCATGACCGCGGCATCGGATAATGCCCGCCGAAATATTGATATCTGACACGTTAAGTGCAATTAGTTCGCTCACGCGGATACCAGTTGCATAGAGCAGCTCCAGCATTGCCCTGTCGCGGTAGCCCTTCAGGTCCGTACATTCGGGCTGCTCCAGCAAGAGTTCAACTTCTTTGCCGGTCAATATCTGGGGCAGTCTCTGAACCGCTTTTTCAGGCACAAGGTCTGTTGTTGGGTTTTCATCAACGACATCCTGCGACATAAGGTACTTATAGAAGTTTTTAATGGAGGCAATACTCCTGGAAATGGTCGGTACCGACTTCCCCTGGGCCTTCATCCATGCAGTATAACCGCAGAGCTCGTCCGAAGTGACGGTATCAAGTGTTTCATCCGTATGGCTTTCCAGATAGTCTCTGAGCTGTCTAATGTCTCGAACATAGGAACTGAAGGTGTTATCGGAGGCTTTCTTGACGTTTTTTAGATAATTTTCGTATTTCTCTATACACGCGGCATTATTCACGATAACTCCTCCTTTCGATCTATTTATGTAAGCAGGGATACCAGATAGGGAACCAATTTAAGTTCAGCCAGAGTGCCAGCGGCCAGAAATGGGAGACAAGCCAAGGAGCAGCTCAAAAGCCTGTCTTTCCTGGGCGCAGAGTTGCCTCGCACAAGATGAAAGATTCTTGTGGCAGTTCGAAAGCCCTCAATAGAGAGCAAAAAGTAACAGGGCAGAGAAATCAGCGCCGGAATCCCAAGTATGACTGCCGCCATAATCAATCCGTTCTGCGGATATGCCGATATTATGGAAGCCGCGGTAAAGCTCAGGATATATCCTCTTATGCAACTCAACGCAGGGATCAGAACGATACCCAGAAATGAGGAGCCGAGTAAAAGCGCAACCAAATGAAATCTTGAAAAATGGAAGAAAGCGGAAACGATGCCCATGTTTTGAAGCTTGGACAAACCAAGGAAATCGCTGAGCCAGGAATCATATGTAAGACTAGGTCCAACCAAGCTTCCGATGAAGCAACCGATTGAAAAGCCAAGTATCAAGAGTATAAAGCAAATTTTTCCATCCCGCTGATTTAGGACAGAATCGTTGCTGCGACGTGAATTGTTTTTAATCATGCTCACCGCCTCACTCGGCCGGCAGGCAGCGCAGGTGATAATAATGCAATTTACATAACACATCAATGTCGCCAATATAATACAAATTCAATCAGTTATCAAGTCTTTATGCAAAATAATTTGATTTTTGTTAATTATGACGATATATTATGTTAACTATATTATGTAAACCACTGCAACTGCACCGCCTTGAACCGTCCGTAATACCATAGTTTCTGGCAATATATAGTGTTGTTTTTGCGCCATTATTACAATATATAGGTAATCACTTTCAAATTATGTTAACTTTTTACTGGTGATTACTAATTGTAATATTCATCTTCTAAGCTTCGATTTTTTGCCTTTTCTGTGCAATTTTAATACGCCCCCAAAGCAGCCGCCTGCAACCGCGGCTATTAAAACTCGCAGTGTCAGTGTGCCGTCGACGCCGCTTTTTCTGAACAGCATGGTTCCGAGCAACACTAAGATGACGTAAGCAGCAGCCGCGGTCAGGCCCGCAGTGACCACTCCCCCGCCCTGCTTACCCGCGCAATAAAGGCCTCCTAAAATGGAACCCAAAAGAACTGCAACCAATATCAGCGTGTCGCTGAGTGTCTCAGGTAGTGTGCCGGTCAACATTAAAACCGAAAACAGGAATATGAACGCCGCGGTGAGAATCATTCCAAACACGGCTCCTCTGACCGCATTTTTAAGAAGCGCCTTTGTTCCTGTTCCGCCTTCCTTTTTATTTGATTTTTTCATAATCCACCCTCCGAATCCATTTTCAGGGCAAAAAATTCCCCGCTGAACAAGCCTTGTAAAGCTTATTCAGCGGGGAACCTGACAATTACTGTTTTTAAGTTATGGTAAAGGACGTCTTAAATTTATTTTTCCTTGCGGGAGATCGCCCATTTGGCAATCTTGATACGGACTCTGTCTTCACCCGTTTCAATCGTGATGCTGTCGCCGGCGGTGCTGACGATTTCGCCCATGATTCCGCCGATGGTAACAATTTTGTCACCGTTGCCAAGAGAGTTTCTCATTTCTTCGATCTTCTTCTTTTTCTTGTTTTCGGGTCTGATCATAAAGAAATAGAAAACCGCGAACAGTACCGCAATCATGAGAACAAACTGAATGGTTGAGCCTGTGCCTGTGGCGTCGGTTGTGGCAGTGGTTGTTCCTGTCAGCGAAGAACAGCCCGCAAAACCAAGGCAGATTACCAAAACCAGCGAAATAACTGCGGCTATTCTCTTTGTAGTATTAAAGTTCATTTGTCGACCTCCTAGAATTGTGGTTTAATTATATATGGCAAAGATTTCATTTGCAAGGGTTTTATATTCTTCCGCTGAGCTTTTCAGAAAAAACATTTCGGAATTCCCCGAAAGTTCCGTTATCCAACTCCGTACGTATTTTAGCCAAAAGTTCATTATAAAAATACAGGTTGTGCATCACACCAAACCGTAGCCCTAGAATTTCACCCGATTTAAACAAATGACGCAGATAGGCTCTTGAATAGTTGCGGCAAACAGGACAGCCGCACGCGGAATCAACCGGGCCGTCATCCTCGGCATATTTGGCGTTATTAATGTTCAGAACACCATCCCAGGTGAAAAAGTGTCCATGTCTTCCGTCGCGCGCGGGCATCACGCAGTCGAAGAAATCGACGCCGCGCCAAACGCTTTCAATAATATTGGCAGGCGTACCGACGCCCATAAGATAGCGCGGCCTGTCCTTTGGCATATGCGCTTCGACGAGCTCAATGGTGTCGTACATTTCGCTGTGGCTCTCCCCTACCGCAAGACCGCCGATGGCGTAACCTTCAAGACCGAGCTCGGCAATCTGCTTCATGTGGCGCACCCGGAGATCGGGGTAGGTCGCTCCCTGATTAATGCCGAACAAAACCTGTCCGGGATTTATGGCATCCGGCAGGGCGTTGAGTCTGTCAAGCTCCGCCTTACAGCGCACCAACCAACGATAGGTGCGTTCACAGGACTGATCGCAGTAGTCATAGGGTGAGGGGATTTTAACACACTCGTCAAAGGCCATGGCAATGTCCGAGCCCAGATTCGACTGTATCCGCATGCTCTCCTCAGGACCCATGAAAATCTTTTTTCCGTCCACATGGGAGTTAAAGCTCACGCCTTCCTCTTTGATTTTCCGCAGTTCCGCTAGAGAAAAAATTTGGAAGCCTCCGCTGTCGGTCAGAATCGGCCCATCCCAATTCATAAACCGGTGCAATCCGCCGCGGCGCTTGATCAGCTCATCGCCGGGCCGCACATGCAGATGATACGTATTCGACAGTTCGATCTGGCATCCCAGTTCCTTGAGCTCCGGCGCTGCAATGCCGCCCTTAATTACCCCTTGAGTGCCAACATTCATAAACACGGGTGTCTGAACTGTGCCGTGAGGACAGGTAAACTCGCCCCGGCGTGCTTTTCCTTCGGTTTTTATAACCTTAAACAAAAATAATTCTCCTAATCGTCCTGAATTACGAAATAAGCATGGCGTCTCCGAATGAGAAAAAGCGGTATCTTTCGCGTACCGCCTCAGCGTAAGCGTGTAAAATATGTTCTCGTCCCGCAAGGGCCGAAACAAGCATCACGAGCGTGCTCTCTGGAAGATGGAAGTTTGTCACCAAGGCGTCAACGCAGTGAAAGTCGTAGCCCGGGTAGATGAAGATATCCGTCCAACCGGAACCTGCTTCAAGCGTGCCGTCCATCTTGGCAAAGCTCTCCAGCGTTCTACAGGAAGTTGTCCCGACAGCAACGACACGTCCGCCATTTCTTTTCGTCTCCGAGACCGTCCGCGCCGTTTCCGGAGGAATAACACAAAACTCGGAGTGCATCTCGTGGTTTTCCACATTCTCACATTTGACAGGGCGAAAAGTTCCCAAGCCGACGTGCAGGGTCAAATAACAGATGTGAACACCTTTTTGTTTAATTTCGTCCAGTAATTCCTGCGTAAAATGCAGCCCCGCCGTTGGCGCGGCCGCCGAGCCCGTTTCCCGCGAATACACTGTCTGGTACCGTTCCTGATCGGCAAGCTCCGTCTTGATATAAGGGGGCAGCGGCATCCGTCCCAGATGCTCTAGCACTTCAAGAAAAATTCCCTCGTAGTCAAATCTCAGTAGTTTGTTGCCGCCTTCAGCAGATTCCGTAACGATTGCGGTGAGTTCACCCTCGCCGAAAACGAGCTTAGTTCCAGGCTTGGTCTTCCGTCCCGGCCTTGTCAGGCATTCCCAGATGTTGGCGCCCAGGTCGCGCAGAAGAACAACCTCGACCGCGCCGCCTGTTTCCCGTCGTCCGATCAGCCTTGCCGGAAGGACTCGGGAATCGTTGAGCACCAAGCAATCACCCTTTTGCAAATAGTCGGGCAGTTCGAAAAAATGCCTGTGTTCTATTTCACCCGTCGTTTTGTCGAGATGAAGCAGACGCGATGCGTCCCTGCGCTCGAGTGGTGTCTGGGCAATAAGCTCTTCAGGCAGCTCATAGTTAAAGTCGGATGTTTTCATGACTAATTTATGCTCCCGTATGCATACAGCAAGGATGGGAAATGGCGTGATTATCTCACGCCACAATCCCCTTTGATATGTTGACCCCGGTATAGTAATATCGGATTATCTGGCGGTAATTGAGGCCGTAGTTTTTGGCCATGGAATAGGCTCCCCACTGGCTCATACCGACATTGTGCCCCCAGCCCCCGCCGTCTATAACAAACAGGCCGGTAGTCGTCTGTGACGCCGTAATTGTGTAGTGTACACTGGGCAGCCCGAGAACAGAATAGCAGCTCGATTTTGTAACGGTAAAGGAGGCACCGCCAGCGTCTGAAAACGTCAGACTGATCACATTGCCGGTATTGGAGTAAGTCGGAATAACATTTGTAATTGTCCCGCCCGTGTAGCCCTGCGCCGTCAGCTTGGCCGTCAGTTGGGCACCCGTGAATTCGTAGTGCCAGCTCTTATATGTATTCATGGTCAACGGAACATCATCCTCAAAGGGATCCAAAACGCCGCGCAGATAGGGATAGGCCGTCGTGAAAATATTCTCGCTGTTTTCTGTGCCTCCCCCGTCGGAGGAAAAATAGAGCGCAGAACAAACGGATCCGTTTGATGTCACATATTCACCCTGCGTGACGTCGACTGCGGTGTCCGTAGTCGACGTTGCGAGATTGGTACCGCGATAGGCCTGAGAGTAGGTATCGCCAGTCACATCAAAGCCGTATTTAGAATATGTATTGACGTTTGTTGCGAAATAGCTTCTTGCGCAGAGTGCCTGCGCCTTCAGCGCTTCGATGGGCCAAGATGGAGACATTTCATAGGGAATAACGCCCTTGACATAGTCCTCGAGATCTACGATATTGATGACGGTGAGCTTATCGGTGATATAACGGAAATACTCGAAGTCACCGTAATAGGCGTAGCCCTTAAACCAAGTAATCGCCTTTGAGCCCAAGGCTACCGGACGGACTGCCAAATTCGCCGAGCTGCCACCGTCAAATTCAAATAGAATCTTTGTTGTTCCGGTCTTTGTGACCGCAACGCAGCGGCTGCTGCCTGTAAAGATATCGCCCATGATTCCCATGTTCGTTCTGGCAGTGTTGGTGTCCGCCGCGCTCTGATAGTTGCCGATCAAAACGTAATATACGCCGTTAATGTAGGCCGGAAATCCGTCCGCGTACTGGGCGGCGGCGTATTTCGCGGCATTAAAATCACTGTACTGGTTGAGAAGCTTAATATGGTAGCACCCCACTGTCCCGGACGAAACCGCCGTATTGATATCAGGGACCATGGTGAGTGTAGTAACCTCTGTACTACCCAACTCAATAAAATTTCTATTGGCGTCGTAATAGCCGAACTTGTAGCCGCTGCCAACCTTGTTTTCAAGGCTTGCTGTTGAGAGTGCCGTATTGCGGCTGCCACTGTAATAGTAGTAGAGCCCGACACGCGCGGTCATCTGGGAAACCCGTATGGTTGTCCCGTCTGCATCGCCGCTGGGAATGGTCGGGGTTCCCGCGCTTTTCCCAATCAGTTCAACACCACTGCCCGTTATGGCATAGGATCCGCCGACAACGGAGCTTGACCCCGTACCTCCTACGGCGTAAGCCGAGCCGAGGTCCCCACTGAGAACATTCGAAGAATCATTAACATATATTGAGCCGGCGGCAGACGCAAAAGTCCCGGCATTGAGCAACGGAACCAACAGCAGAGCAGCAAGCAGAACCGTCAATATGGTATGCATTTTTCGCTTCATATGTACTTCCTTTCGCTAAAGTGACAAAAAACCGATGAGTCGAAGTTCAATTTTCATGGCGAACATTTATTGACAGCCGCCAAGCAATTATGATAGGATTCAAAATTAAGGTATACATAATTTGTATCAAACTCTTTCGCCATTATATTACATAACCCACCTCTTAATCAAGCATAACGGCAAATTTTTACCACAGCATTATTTACTGGGTTCGCGAATATATTGTTTTGCAGGCAAGGAAAAGGAAGGTAGGCCCTCATGAAAAAGTACAAAGTCGGTATCGTCGGCGGGACTGGGATGGTCGGTCAGCGCTATGTGCTCCTCATCTCGGAGCATCCGTGGTTTGAGCTCACAGCTATTGCCGCGAGCGCCCGAAGTGCCGGCAAAACCTACGAAGAAGCCGTAGACGGGCGCTGGGCGATGGACGTTCCGGTACCGGACTGCGCGAAGAAGCTTATGGTTCTGGACGCTGCGGCCGATCTGGAAAAGATTGTCTCCGAAGTAGATTTTGTTTTCTCCGCCGTCGATATGAAAAAGGATGAGATTGTTGCCCTTGAGGAGGCCTATGCCAAACGCGAGTGTCCCGTTGTTTCAAACAACAGCGCCTGCCGCTGGAAACCCGATGTCCCCATGGTTATCCCCGAGGTCAATCCCGAGCATATTCATGTTATTGAAAGCCAGCGAAAGCGGCTCGGCACCAAGCACGGCTTCATTGCGGCAAAATCGAACTGTTCCATCCAGAGTTATGTGCCAGCCCTCCATCCCCTGCGTGCAGAATTTGGCGTTAAGGCTGTTCTCGCCTGCACCTATCAGGCAATCTCAGGCGCCGGGAAAACCTTCGAGCGCTGGCCGGAGATGGTTGACAACTGTATTCCCTACATCGGCGGTGAGGAAGAAAAATCCGAACGTGAGCCAATGAAGGTCTGGGGAACACTCGAAAACGGCGTTATCGTCCCTGCTGTCAGTCCGGCAATAACCGCGCAGTGTCTGCGTGTCGCATGCAGTGACGGGCATATGGCGGCGGTGTTCGCAAGCTTTGACAAAAAGCCTTCCAAGGACGATATCCTTGACAGGTGGGCAAACTTTAAGGGCCGGGCACAGGAGCTCAGTCTCCCCACGGCTCCCAAGCAGTTCATCCATTATTTTTCCGAAGACAATCGTCCGCAGACCAAGCTCGACCGCGGCCTTGAAAACGGTATGGCCATCTCGGTAGGCCGTCTGCGGGAGGATTCGCAATATGATTATAAATTTGTCTGCCTTTCCCATAACACACTCAGAGGCGCCGCGGGCGGTGCAGTATTACTTGCAGAATTACTTTGCGCAGAAGGATATATCCTCGCAGGTCATTAAGTAGGGTTCAGCGTGATTCTTCGCGCTGGATATTAAACTCAGGCCTTACCGCTCAATACTGGCGGGGGCCGCGCCGCACGCTTTTCCTTTTGATGTGAGAAATGAAGGGTTCCCGTGTGAGCGGAGCAAATGGAGGTTTTTATGAAAACACCGATCTTTACCGGCGCATCAACAGCAATCGTCACCCCTTTCCGCGGGAACGCGGTTGATTATGACAAAATGGCGGAACTTATTGATTGGCAGTACGAGGCGGGAATCTCCGCAATTATTGTCTGCGGAACGACAGGCGAAAACGCAACGCAACCCATTTCCGAGCATGAGGCTCTCGTGGACTTCTGCGTTAAGAAAAATGCCGGACGTATGAAAATTGTAGCGGGCGTCGGTTCGAATGACACGATGACTAGCGTACGTCTTGCGGAAAGTGCAAAAAAGTCCGGCGCGGACGGGATACTTATGGTCACCCCCTATTACAACAAGACGACACAGCGCGGACTTGTCCAGCACTTTTCAACAGTGGCCGACCGCGTCGACATTCCGATGATTCTGTACAATGTACCCGGCAGAACCGGCATTGGCTTTGTCGCCGAAACCTATAAGATTCTGTCAAAACATCCGAACATTAACGGCATCAAGGAGGCCTCCGGCGATTTCAGTCTGTTTTCCCGTACCCGTGCCCTTTGCGGCGATGACCTCTTCGTATGGAGCGGCAACGACGACAACACTGTCCCGATGATGGCCATGGGCGCAATTGGCGTTATATCGGTCGCTTCAAACATTGTACCGGCAGCCGTGACCGAACTGTGTAAGCTCTGTCTTGAAAAGGATTTTGACAAGGCCACCCAGCTCTATTTCAAGTACGCGGATCTTTTTGCGAAACTGTTCATAGAAGTCAATCCTATCCCCGTGAAGACTGCCATGAACCTAATGGGTATGAATGTCGGAAGCCTGCGTCTCCCCCTCGTCGATATGGCGCCCGAGAATCTTGAAAAGCTCAAAGAAAGTTTGCTCGCCGTTGGACTTAAACTGGTATAATAAAGATAACATCAGGGGCGACTTTGTTCGCCCCTTTGACAGATCCTGAATCCAAGTGACTCAGGAACGGAGGGAAACCAATGCCAAAGATAATCGTTTCCGGCTGTAACGGTAAAATGGGACAAGCAATCACGCGTTTGAGTGCCGGAAAACAGGACTTCACAATCATCGCGGGTTTTGATCAGAACCCGGTTAAGCTGTCTACTTATCCTGTATACGCCGATCCTATGGAATATGGCGGAGAAGCCGATGTTGTCATCGATTTTTCCAGTTCAAGCATGCTAGACGGCCTGCTCAATTATTGCACATTGCGTCAAATTCCGTGCATTTTATGCACTACCGGCTATTCGGAGGATCAGTTGGTGCGTATTTCGCACGCATCAAAGCTTATTCCACTCTTCAGATCGGGCAACATGTCGCTCGGCATCAATCTTCTCACAGCTCTCGTCAAAAAGACTGCTGCTGTACTTGGTTCGGATTTTGATGTAGAAATCATCGAAAAGCACCATCGCACAAAAATCGATGCACCGAGCGGTACCGCGCTTATGTTGGCTGATGCCGCCGCCTCTGCCCTGCCCCATGAATCCGACTATATCTTTGACCGGCATAGCCTCCGGCAAAAACGCGGTAGAAATGAGATTGGTATTTTTTCCGTTCGCGGCGGAACGATCGTCGGAGAGCACGAAGTAATTTTCGCAGGAAACGATGAAGTCGTCGAATTTAAGCATACAGCCTATTCACGTGATGTCTTTGCTAATGGCGCTCTTGCCGCAGCCGCATTCATGGCGAACATTAAATCACCCGGTATCTACGACATGAACGACGTTCTGGCTGAAATACTAAAGAACATTTAGCATCATTCGAGAGGCTTTCGGGCACCGCATCAGCGGTGCCCTTATTTTGCTAAAATGTAACAATACGTTACAAATCTTGACAAAATAGTGCGTTTTTGTTATTCTTCTAATATAGAGAGAAGGTGAGAATTATCAAAAAGCTTGTGTCCCTGCTTCTTGTCATAGTGCTCCTATATTCAGTATCCCCGCTGCTTGCTGAGGCCGCATCGGTTTCTGATTTTTCAGATGTGCGCAGTGGTGACTGGTTTTACAATTCCGTCAGCTTTGTGACCCAGAACGGTATGTTTAACGGCACAAGTGCTATGACCTTCTCCCCCAACGCAACAATGACACGCGGTATGTTTGTAACGGTCCTCGGTCGATACGGCGGTGCCCCCTCTATTAGCTCCGGCTGCAGTCTCGGCACTGTCACAAAGTCGGATGTCAATATGCGCTCAGACCCCGCCGCTAAAAACACCCGTGTGCTATTTTGCCTGCAAGCAGGTGCCATTGTAGAGATCCTCAGTCAGTCGAGCGATCTATCGGATCCCACCTATACTTGGTACTATGTCCGTTATCAGGGGACTTTAGGTTACATTCGGAGTGACCTGATGACCGTTACGGACACTGGCTTCATCGATGTTCCAAATACTGCCTATTACTACGCCTATGTTCAATGGGCCTTTTCTAACGGCATTGCCGCCTCAACCGGTGACAACAGCTTTTCTCCTGAGCGGGCAATAACCCGTGAAGAAATCTGCTTAATGCTTAGAAACTACGCTGCTTTTAAGAACTACCAGCTTACCCCCACCCTCTCCGCCGTGACCTTTGCCGACAGCAGCACCATCTCTTCAGGCTGCATGTCCGCTGTGTCCGCTCTCCAGCAGACAGGCGTCATTAACGGCTATACGGATGGGACCTTTTGTCCGCAGGGCAGCGCAACGCGGGCTGAGGTTTCGACTATGCTGATGCGCTTTATTTCTGCAATTAGTTATAAAAAGGTCACAGAGTCCTCGCTAGATGCCGCAGGCAACTATATTTTCGGCACTGAGCTTCCTCAAAATGCAGCAGTTGGTACAGACTATTTTACCGACGCTTGCTTCATTGGGCACTCCCTAGTCAACGGAATGAAAAACTATCTCGGCTTTTCAAAGTCGGACTTCTTTGCTAAAAATGGAGCCTCCGCCAGATATTTTCTGACTTATAACGATCTGGAACTGACCACGACGCACCTCGACGACAAGGGCTACACCGTCCGCGATGAGGGCACGCTCGCACAGGCCATGAGCAACAAAAGCTACGGCAAGGTTTATATCATGCTTGGTATCAACGAGATCGGCGGCCTAACCGCCGCTAGCCAAAATTTCTATGCGAGTATGGAGGCAATCGTCAAGCTCGTCAAGCAGGCCCAGCCGAATGCAAAAATCTATCTAATCTCCCTTACCCCAGTTTCTCAGGCCTGTTCGGAAACCAGCGCCTATAACCGCGACAGTATTCTGGCCTTCAACACCGTGCTCAAGCAGCTCTGCCGCGAGCAGTCAGCTTACTATCTCAATGTATTCGACCTGCTCTGCAACGCGAACGGCTTTTTGGATTCCAGCAACTCCATGTCGGATGGTATCCATCTCCTCGCCCCGGCCTATTCCAGCATTAAGTCCTATTTACTCACCCACACCGTATAGAGAAAGCCCGTTCGGCGTTCCGAACGGGCTTTCTCTATACGCTTTTGCGTTTTATTTATCCTTTAAGAGTTCACTAACGGACGCGGCAAGACCGGCTATTCCCTGTATTTCCGAGGGAATGATAATCTTGGTGGCGTTGCCGTTTGCCGCTGCAACGAAAGCTTCGAGCGCCTTAATTTTGATGACGGCTTCGGATGGCACACTCTCATTAATACGGCGGATACCTTCGGCCGTCGCGGTCTGGACCTTCAAAATAGCCTCGGCCTCACCTTCTGCCTGAAGGATCTGAGTCTGTTTATGGGCGTCAGCACGCAAAATTGCGGCCTCCTTTTCGCCCTCTGCGATCAGGATTGCGGAGTTTTTGGCACCTTCCGCACGCAGAATGGACTCACGGCGTTCACGCTCTGCCTTCATCTGTCGCTCCATCGCCTCCTGAATCTCACGGGGCGGAAGAATGTTTTTAAGCTCAACCCGGTTCACTTTAATGCCCCAGGGATCGGTTGCCTGATCAAGAATGGTGCGCATTTCTGTATTGATAACGTCACGGCTGGTGAGCGTCTGGTCGAGTTCCAGATCGCCGATGATATTTCTCAGCGTCGTGGCGGAAAGATTTTCAATTGCATTCAGCGGGTTTTCAACGCCATAGGTATAGAGCTTGGGGTCCGTAATCTCGAAATACAATACCGTGTCTATCTGCATGGTGACGTTATCTTTGGTGATAACGGGCTGGGGCGGAAAGTCGTAAACCTGCTCCTTAAGCGATACTTTCTTTGCAATGGTTTCGATAAAAGGAATCTTAAAATGGAGTCCGACGTGCCATGTCACGTTATAGGCGCCAAGCCGCTCGATAACAAATGCCTGCGCCTGCGGAACAACACGTATGTTGCGTATGAGAATAATAAGTGCAATGATAATCAGGATTGTCGGGATAAAGTAATCAAAAAACGGCATTTTATGCTTCCTTCCTGCCGCATTCGGCATGCGGCGGCCTTCTCAGTGAGAATACTGATTTTCTCAATACTTCGATGCCTGAGTTTGCGGCAGAAGCTCAACTATCAATTTGACACCCTCGATTCTTCTTATTACAGTGAGCGTTCCCTTCTCAATGTTCTCTCCCGTGGCGCTTCTGGCAGTCCAAAGTCTTCCTCCCACGGAAACAGTCCCCGTGCCCGCGAGGTTATCAATCCGCTCCGTAACTGTCGCGTTGGTGCCGATGACTTTATCCGCATTGGTCGGCTGGAACTGCTTGTTGACGTACTTTCTGGCAAGCGGCCTTGTCACGAGAAGCGTCGCTATGGAGACGACCACGAAAAGCAAGACCTGGAGCCAGACTTTTGCACCGAGAAAGGCTCCTGCCAGAGCAACCAAAGCGCCGGCGGCAAACCAGATTGATGTCAGTCCTGCCGTTGCGCCCTCCACAGCAAGAAAAACAACGACGAGGACCGCCCATACTACTGTCATGGTATCTATAGACACTACCCCCTTTATTTTTTCCGACCTAGTTTCATGTTAAGTCCGCGCCTGCTCATAAAAACGCGGGCGAGCGGCCACTCTTTATACTATTTTCCGCCGCGCAATGTCCTCACGCTTAGGCCCTGTGGAAATCATGTTGATGGGGACATTAATGCACTTTTCAACAAACTCAACATAGTCTTTAAGCTGCTGCGGAAGCGCCGCATAGTCTTTCTTCCCACGGATATCACACTTCCAGCCGGGCAGCGTTTCATAGACTGGCTTTGCACGCGCTAGCTTCGCAGTCACAGGGAAAGCATCGGTCACTGCTCCGTCTATCTCGTAGCCAACGCAGACCTTTATCTCATCGAGATATCCAAGAACGTCGATAGCGGTGAGCACCGCCTCCGTCGCGCCCTGCATGCGGCAGCCGTAAGCCGTGGCGACCGCGTCAAACCAGCCAACTCTGCGGGGTCTTCCCGTCGTTGCGCCGTATTCTCCGTTATCTCCGCCGAGTCGGCGGAGGGTTTCAGCTTCTTCGTCAAAAAGCTCAGTAACGAACTCCCCACCTCCCACAGCGCTGGAATAGGCTTTGGTCACTGCAATAACGTTCTTAATCTCTGTGGGGGGGATACCGGCTCCAACGGCACCATAACCGGCCAGCGTGTTGGAGGACGTCACAAAGGGGTAAATACCAAAGTCCGTATCCTTGAGTGTGCCAAGCTGCCCTTCAAGAAGAACTTCCTTTCCTGCCTTGAGGGCTTCATGAATAACGGTGTCTACATCTCCAAGATATGGCGCAATCATCTCACGCTGGCTGACCATCTCTGCATAGAGTTCATCCGGATTAAGCAGCGGCTTGTGATACAAATGTTCAAGCAGTGCATTCTTGAGCGCACAGACATTTTGCAGACGGGCTTTTAAAAGCGCATCATCAAACAGCTCGTTCACCTGAAAACCGATCTTGGCAAATTTATCGGAATAAAATGGCGCGATGCCGGACTTCGTTGAGCCGAAGGCTTTTCCGGCAAGGCGTTCCTCTTCATAAGCATCCAGAAGAATATGATAAGGCATGACTACCTGCACACGTTCGGAGACGATGATTTTAAGCTCAGGCACGCCACGGGCCTTCAACGCGTTTATTTCATCAGTAAAGGTGCGTATATTGAGCGCTACGCCGTTTCCGATAATGTTGGTTGTGTGCGGATAAAATATGCCGGACGGAAGCGAATGCAGCGCAAACTTGCCATATTGGTTAATAATGGTATGCCCGGCATTAGCACCGCCCTGGAACCTGATTACAATGTCGGATTTCTCGGCAAGCATATCGGTTATTTTGCCCTTCCCTTCATCGCCCCAGTTTGCGCCAACTATTGCCTTAACCATGTGTGTCACCTCATAGAATTGAATATGGATATATTCATATTTTTCGTACCTTTTTATTGTATAATATATTGCATTCTTTTGCAAGGCGAAAATTAGGGCTTTACTTTCATAATTTACTGATATAAAATGAAACAGCATTGACAAGTTATTCTGCGATTATCGCAATTGAATATTATTTGGTAATTTTCCTTAAAAACAATAGACGAGGTGGTGTTTTTTATGAACAAACAAGCAAAAAAGCCCCGCAATGAAGAGATGTACAAGGCCATCCTCACACTTAAAACCGTTGATGAATGCATCAACTTTTTTGATGACCTCTGCACTATAACTGAGCTTCAGGCGATGGAACAGCGCTATCAGGTTGCTTCCCTGCTCAATAAGGGCTGTATCTATAACGAGATCCTTGAAAAGACCGGCGCAAGCAGCGCCACAATAAGCCGCGTCAACCGCAGTCTCCAATACGGACAGGACGGTTACGCCTGTGTTTTCAAACGCCTGGCCGACCAGGAAGACAGAAAATAACGTTAGGCTCTGGAAAATTAAAAAGATCATGCAAAACGACCATTGGTTACGGTGGTCGTTTTTGTACCCTATTATAGGAAAGGGATGAAACGAATGAGCGCATATGGTCCTCTTGCGCCGGTTTACGACAAGTTCACGGGTGATATCCATTATGAGGATTTTGCTGATTTTTATGAAAAGGTGTTTCGTTCGCGCAATAAGGTCGTAAAGACCTTGCTGGACGTTGGCTGCGGCACGGGCACGCTCACAGTGCTTTTGGCAAAGCGGGGCTATGAAATGGTTGCGGCGGATGCTTCCTCGGATATGCTTTGCATCGCACAGGAAAAATTTGCGGAGCTTGGGACTGTCATGCCCCCGCTCTTTCTTTGCCAGTCCATGACGGAACTGGACCTTTACGGCACAGTCGATGCCACGGTGTCCTGCCTGGACGCTGTGAACTATCTGCCGCCAGCAGACCTTCCTGAATTTTTCAGGCTGCTGCACCTATTCATTGAGCCGGGCGGCCTGCTGATCTTCGATATCAATTCACCTGAACGACTGCACGCACTTGACGGCTATACCTCGGTGGACGAAGACGAGAATAACCTTTGCCTGTGGCGGGCAGACTTTGACGAAGAAGAAAAGGCGCTTTATTACGGTATTGATATCTTTACGCGCAGAGGCCGCTTCTGGCAGCGTTCCTTTGAAGAACACGTTGAGTACAGCCACGAGCCGCAAAAACTCATTGCGCTTCTCAACGAAGCAGGCTTTGATCGAACAGAAATCTGCACCTCCGGTCCGCAGAACGAACTGGGCCGGGTATTTATCATTGCTGAAAACACATCGCATTAAGGATTGGTGCTCATGGATGAGATCATTCGCGCCGTCACCAAAGACGGCTTTATAAAAATATCTGCGATCAGCGGACGCAACATTGTTGAGCGGGCGCGTCAGTTTCATAATTTGAGTCCGGTTGCCTCCGCGGCCCTTGGCCGGACCCTCTGTGCCACGTCCATTCTTGGGGACCTCCTTAAGGAAGAAGACGCAACCGTCACAGTGCGCATAAACGGAGGAGGGCCTATCGGCAGTGTTATTGCTGTTTCGGACAGCTCCGGCAATGTCCGCGGCTATGTCCAGAATCCGCACATTGACCTTCCCCTAAAAGCGAATGGAAAGCTCGATGTGGGCAGCGCAGTCGGCACGATGGGAACGCTCACGGTCAGCCGTGATCTTGGCCTCAAAGAACCTTATATCGGCTCTACTGCGCTTGTAAGCGGCGAGATTGCAGAGGATTTTACCTATTATTTTGTTGAAAGCGAGCAGGTCGGCGCGGCCTGCGGACTTGGTGTTCTTGTTGACACCGATTTGTCCATCCGGTGCGCAGCCGGCTTTATCGTCGCGCTTTTGCCGGGTGCCCCCAATTCGCTGATTGACCAGATTGAAAGCAATATTGCACAGATGGGGCCTGTTACCGAGGTATTAAAAGACGGCAGTGCCGATGACCTCGTCCGGCTTGTTCTGGCAGGGCTTGAACCGGAGGTACTTTCACGCCGACAGGTTGACTATCGCTGCTATTGCAGTCGTGACCGCATTCTGCGGGCTCTAGAAAGTATTGGCAAGGAAGCCTTAGATGAGTTGGCCGAAAGCGGCGAAAACGCCGAGGTCAACTGTCAGTTCTGTAACAAGATCTACACCTTCACGCCCGACGAAATACGAGCGATTTCGACAGCAAGCGAATAATTTCCCAATACTGCGGATCTAGGCAAAAAAATGGGAAAATGACCTTGACATTTTCAGAATAATTTAGTATACTGGCAAAGCCGCTTGAGGTTTTGGATGCGGGAGCATAGCTCAGCTGGAAGAGCACATGCCTTACAAGCATGGGGTCACAGGTTCGAGCCCTGTTGTTCCCACCACTTCATTAAGCGCGCAAAGCCCCGAAGTTTCGGAAGAAATACGGCCCAGTAGTTCAGTTGGTTAGAACGCCAGCCTGTCACGCTGGAGGTCGACGGTTCGAGCCCGTTCTGGGTCGCCAAGGGATGCAATAGTGTCCCTTATACGCCTCTGTAGCTCAGTTGGTAGAGCAGAGGACTGAAAATCCTCGTGTCGTTGGTTCAATTCCGACCGGAGGCACCACCCCCATCGGATGATTATTCATCCGATGGGGACAATCAAAAAATCGCGTTATGCGGGCGTAGCTCATTTGGCAGAGCGCCACCTTGCCAAGGTGGAGGTAGCGAGTTCGAATCTCGTCGCCCGCTCCATTTTCTTCGTTGCAATCCGTTATTGGATGACGAGATATTAACTAAATAGTTTGGCGCCATAGCCAAGTGGTAAGGCAGCGGACTGCAAATCCGCGATTCCCCCAGTTCAAATCTGGGTGGCGCCTCCAAAAAAACCGAAATCCTTTTTTCAATGGATTCCGGTTTTTTTTGCTTTCTGAGAAACTGCTTCAGAATGCAGTATGACAAGGCCGCAGCCTCCTTTGCAGGACGCTGCGGCCTTTTTAATTACGAACGCTTTCAGATGCCCCCGGCACTTATCCCATGATGTAGGAGAAGGAAGAGCAGGTGTTAGCGCAGGTGATGATGGTGAAGAGCAGGGCGTTTACAAAACCGCCCAGCCAGGCGTTCCCGGTCTTCAGGTACAGCTTCCGCGAAAGGATTGTCGCGATAATGAGAACCGGTATAATTGGGAATAGGACAATGTAGCCAAGGTTCATTGTGGGCTGCCAGAGAACGCCCGTGCTCTTGAAGGTGACGTACTGAATCATCATGACAAGGAAGATACCAAAGACATTGAAAAATGCGTTGATGGCAATCGTGGCCCATTCAGGCAGGTTGCTTGTGCGGTAGCTTTGGTTCAGAACCGAGTTGATGCAGTAGAAAATTCCGAAGAACACGGAGTAGCGCAGCATCGTCGGCAGCAAGGTCGGAATGTCGAAAACCTTGATGTCAAAGCTCCAGATTCGGAAATCAACTTTGAAGATGCCCCAAATGATATAAAGAACGACATAGACGGATGCAACAAGCGCCGCAGCAAGCAAAAGTGTCTTGACAAGTGCCCCGAGACCGCCGCTGATCTTTCCGGCCTCTACAGGACTAAGCGAGACCGTATCCCCGTTGCCTTTGCGCTTTTCGATAGCGGTGTTGATGCCCCAGACAATCAAAGAAACAGCTAGAGCGAAAAGACCTGTGCCGATTGCCCACATGGCCACCCAGTTTGTCGTATCCTGCGGGAACATCTGCGTGTTCGGGAACCAGGCTTTGCCCCAAACCGTGCAGAATTTCAGGATAATAAATCCGCTAAACAATGTGCACACAATACCCGTGGCCCAATAGGAAATGTTTTTGCGCACACCTTTAAGAGCCGGTACCAGTGCGCCATCCGGCGTGCCACGCAGGGACTGGAAAAGAGGCACACGCAGGTACAAATCAGCCAGCGGCAGCAGCATAGCAAAAAACGCAAGCAGGCCGATGAAGGAGAACAGTTCCTTCACCCACCAAACCTCGCTGCCCTCGGCTATATACGACGCACCAGAGGGCGTTCCAAAGGCCGTATAGAAGAAATTGGAGACATCAGCAGCACACTTGACGGAGAAATGGTTCAACGGGTGAATTTCGTTGTTTTCATAGATGACACGGAAGCCGGGCTCCGCTGCCTGACCGGCAGACACGCTCACAACTTGGCCGTCCACATAGATTCCTTTGTTTTGAATAGCGATGGATCCTGTCGCATTGATCCCGACAAAGTTTGCACCGTAGACGGAATTGAGGTAGTCACGGGCGAGTGCCGTGCTGCCGTCTCCCAACGTATTACCAGGATTCGCCCAGGAGCTTGTGGAGAAGAAAAACTCATCGTCATTAGCCTTTAAGATACCGACGCTGACATCTGAATCGGCGCCAGCAAAGTTATCCCAGGCCTGCAGCAGACCGGCAGACACAATTTGAAGCGCATATCCGTTTGCCGGTGTCAGTTCCTTGCCGGTGTCGCTAAGGAAAGCGCCCAGAAGCGAATTGGCAAGCTCGGTTGCATTGGATGCGTCTTCCATCAGCACCCCGGCCGTATCACAGCCGCCCATAGAGTGTCCGGACACACCAATGCGGGTTTTATCGACATAATCAAGGTTATAGAGATATTTTGCTGCGTCATACAGACCGCGGGTAAACAACGAGTTCGTGGACCCGGCGTTTTCATAATTTCCGTGTGCTTCACGGTCAACAGTCAGTACAACAAAACCGCGGCGGGCAAGCTCGATGGCATTTTGCAGCTGCAGTTCCCGGTTATTGAGGTAGCCGTGTGTCAAAACAACGGCTGGCTGTGGATTTTCAGCACTGGCATTAGCCGGCACGAAGAGTATGCCGGAAACGACCTTGCCGTTTACGGTGACGCTGGCATCCTGTGCCCAAGGGCCGCTGTTGGTTTTGTTTCTCAGGTCATACACATCCACTCGCCACCAGTTGCTCTGGAGCGCAGAGGCAAACAAACTGCTCACGAGTATGATTACAAGGCAAATTGCTAAGGCTAAACACGCTTTGTTTTTATGATCTTTTTTCATAATTTAATACAATCCTTCCCTTTAACGATCAATCAATGGATCCTTTTGAGAAACGCGTTTGTCGGAGTCCTCTTTCTTTCTCGGTTTTCCTGCCATTTCACCTTAAGCCTCGTTTATGGGCAACACCTCCTGCTCGTCAGCTCATATTTTTACTGTGTCAGTCTTCGGCCCAGGCAAGGCTGTGGCTCACCGCTTTGCGCCAGCCTTTGAGCTTCCGAGCTTGTTCCTCGCGAGTCATCTGCGGTTCAAAAGTAATATCACAACGCCACATCTTGAGGATTTCTTCGCGGCTCTTCCAAACACCGACAGCAAGCCCCGCCAGATATGCGGCCCCAAGGGCGGTTGACTCTCTGATCATCGGTCTAACCACCGGTTTATTTAAAATATCGGATTGGCACTGCATCAAGAACCCGTCCCTTGAAGCACCGCCGTCCACCTTTAAGTGCGTGATGGGGATACCGGTGTCGTTTTCCATTGCGGTAACAAGATCATAGCTTTGATAGGCAATGGACTCCTGCGCGGCGCGTATGATGTGTTCGCGCTTCGTCCCGCGGGTGATGCCGACAATACAGCCCCTTGCATACATATCCCAGTGCGGCGCACCGAGCCCTGTAAAAGCCGGAACCATATAAACTCCGCCGGTATCCTCTACTTTTTGTGCGTAATATTCCGCGTCGCGGCTTTCGTTAAAAAAGCGAAGCTCATCTCTCAGCCACTGGATAACCGCGCCTCCCACGAAGATACTGCCTTCTAGTGCATACTCCACCTTGCCGCCAAGGCTGCAGGCAATGGTCGTCAGCAAGCCGTTTTGACTTTTACAGGGCTTATCCCCGGTGTTCATCAACAGGAAACAGCCGGTGCCGTAGGTATTTTTGCACTCCCCCGGGTTAAAGCAGCCCTGGCCGAAGAGTGCCGCCTGCTGATCACCAGCAATGCCGGCAATAGGAATTGACGCATTTTGTACCGTGGTATATCCATAAATCTCACTGCTGCTCTTTACCGTCGGCAGGCAGGCTGTCGGTATGTCCAGCGCCTTAAGGAGCGTTTCGTCCCAGCAGAGCTTATGGATGTCAAAGAGCATCGTACGGGAGGCGTTTGTATAATCAGTGACATGCACCTGCCCGCCTGTCAGCTTCCAGATAAGCCAGGTATCGACGGTTCCAAACAGCACTTCTCCCCTAGCGGCCTGCTCCCGCGCACCTTCCACATGATCCAGTATCCACTTGATTTTCGTTGCCGAGAAATAAGCGTCCGGGACAAGTCCTGTCGTATTCTGAATATGATCAAAAAGCCCCTGATCCACCAATTCTTTGACAATCGATGCGCTGCGGCGGCACTGCCAAACAATGGCGTTATAAATCGGCCGCCCTGTTTTTGCGTCCCACATTACCGTGGTTTCCCGCTGGTTCGTGATTCCGATTCCTGCAATCTGAGCAGGATCCACACCGCTCTGGGCAATCAGTTCCATCATAACGGCATACTGCGAGGAGTAGATTTCCATCGGGTCGTGTTCGACCCACCCCTCGTGGGGATAGTGCTGCGCAAATTCCTTCTGCGCAATACCGACAATGTTCTGGTTTTCGTCAAATAATATTGCCCGGCTTGAAGTTGTTCCCTGATCCAAGGATAAAATGTATTTATTCATAGTCTCCCTCCTTCATAGCTCTCTCTGTAATAAAATCCGCACCTGTTCCACAAACATTTTTGACCACAATCTGTCCCTGTTTCACCGGTGCTTTAAGGCATACGCCTTCAAGTGTCCGCATAGCTTCAAAAATCAGCTCTTTTGGAATCGGAGCGTTTATCTTAACCGGACAGCGCCTATAAAAACCATTTTCAACTGCAACAGTCGATGCGATGGTACGCGTGGGGGCACTTGCCTCCTGTCTGCCGTAAGAAGCCCCTCTCTCGCAGGAATTGCCGGTCACGGAATAAGCGTTTTCCTCGTCAACTCGCAGTCGGCAGCCCTTTGGACACACGATACACACAAACTCCTTCATGTTTCCTCCTCGATGCTGATATCTAGCCCCGCCGACCCCAGCTCTCCGAGCAGCTTTCTAGGAAGGGTGATCTTCTCCATCTCCCCCGGTGCGAGGTGCTCCCGCTTAAAACGGGCGAGTGGTCTTCCAGCGCTCTGCACAACAATAGCGGCGGCGCCGAATACACGGTTTACCCGGAACAGAATTTCAAGTGATTTCTCCGTCTGAAGGTCGGAGAGTCTCTGCGGCACCGTGTAACTGATCCCCCCGCCATTCCGGATATCAGCGTAACGCTTGGAGTTAACACGGTCCTGCAGAACATACGCAGCGGCTGCGCTGCCCGCTTTAAGGCTCTCTGCCGTCACAAAGTCAACGAGGTCATGGACATGAACCACGTTCCCGCAGGCGAAGATACCTGGGACACCGGTTTCCATCGTTTCATCAACGAAGGCACCGTTCGTGTGGTTGTCAATTGCGACACCTGCGCTGCGGCTAAGCTCATTTTCCGGAATCAGCCCGACGGATAGCAGAATCGTGTCGCAGTCAAAGTTCATTTCCGTGCCAGGTATAGGCTTTCTCTTTTGATCAACCCTTGCCACTGTCGCACCTTCCACACGCCCTTTGCCCCTAATGTCCACAATTGTATGAGAGAGATACAGCGGAATGTCGTAGTCCTGAAGGCACTGGGCAATGTTTCGGGCAAGCCCGCCCGAGTATGGCATAAGCTCCACGCAAGCCAGTACCTTTGCCCCCTCTAAGGTCATTCGGCGCGCCATAATCAGGCCGATGTCGCCGGAACCGAGGATTAACACTCGGCGTCCGGGCATATATCCTTCAATGTTGACATATCGTTGGGCGGCGCCCGCCGTAAGAATTCCGGCTGCACGGCTTCCGGGTATTGCAATGGCGCCTCTGGTGCGCTCGCGGCAGCCCATGGCAAGAACAATGGCTTTGGCCTGAATGATGCGATACCCGTCCGTTTTGTTCATCAAATGAACGCACTTATCTTTTGTGACCTCAAGCACCATGGTATCAAGGGCAACATCAACGCCAGTCTGTGCCAGCATTTCAATAAAACGTCCCGCATACTCCGGCCCGGTAAGCTCAGTTTTGAAATAATGCAGGCCAAAGCCGTTATGAATACATTGATTCAAAATCCCGCCCAGTTCTCGGTCACGTTCGACCAGAAGAATTTGCCTGAGTCCCGCCTCCCATGCGCTGCACGCTGCTGCGAGTCCGGCGGGACCGCCGCCTATTACAACCAGCTCATACGCGTCATTCATGGCAGCTCCCCTCCTTTGTTTCGGAACTTAGAATGTAGCTGCCCGCAGTGTCCTGCAAAACCTCCAACGGACTTATTTTTAGTTCGCGCGCCAGTAACTCAACCACACGCGGTGCGCAGAACCCGCCCTGACAGCGGCCCAATCCCGCATTGCAGCGACGTTTAATTGCATCCACCGAGCGCGGCGGTATCGGGGCGTGCAATGCTTCCAGTATTTCGCCTTCCGTAACACGTTCACAACGGCAAATCATGTGGCCAAATTCAGGCCGGTTTTCGATCAGTGCGCGCTTTTCATCCTGACGGAGTTCCGTGAAATGCGTTCTCTTTGGTCTCGGCAGAAACTTGGGTTTTTCTTTGAGTTTCAGTCCCGCGCCTTCGAGCAATTCAACAGCCATTTTAGCAATCGCAGGTGCTGCTGTCAGGCCGGGAGACTTAATACCTGCAAGGTCAAAAAAGCCCGGCGCGTCTTTTGCCTCGGCAATAATAAAATCATTTTGATCCGAGCTCGCGCGGATACCGCTAAAATTCCGAATATTTTCATTTAGCGGTAGATGAGGAACCGACTTTTGTGCATGGTTTCGAACCGTTTCTAGTCCTTGTCCGGTAGTAGCCACGTCATCCCGGCTGTCAATTTGCTCGTTATTGGGGCCGATGATGACATTGCCGTGTGTGGTCGGCGCGATTAGAACGCCTTTACCAGCCGCCGTTGGGCACTGAAACAACACGTGTCGAACCATGTTGACCATTTTTTTATCCAAAAGATAATATTCGCCCCGTTCGGGGATTATCCGAAAAGCGGCCGCTGAAATCATGTTGTGAATCTCATCCGCATAAAGACCGGCCGCATTGACAACATATCGGGCTTCGACATTGCCGGTTTGAGTCTGAAGCCTATAGCCATCCACCATCTTTTCTATGCCTGTTACAGCACTCTCCAGACGGATATCCACCCCGTTGCAGACAGCCGTTTCAGCAAGGGCTAGGGTGTATTCCCAAGGAATCACCACTGCGGCACTAGGCGCATACAGGGCACCAGCCACTTTTTCCGAAATACCCGGTTCTCGGTTTTTCGTCGTTTCAGCGTCCCAGATTTCAAGACCCTTGACACCGTTTTGCACGCCTCTCTCATAAAGCTCGGCTGCCGTTTGCATTTCTTTCTCCGAAAAGGCGAGCACCAATGAGCCGCAGTGTCCATAGACCACTCCCAGCTCGCGGCAGAGCTTTTCGGACAGGATAGACCCCTCAACGTTCAGCTTTGCCATAAGCGTACCCGGCTGCGGGTCGTAGCCCGCGTGCAGAATCCCACTGTTTGCACGACTTGCTCCGCAGGAAACATCATTTTCTTTTTCGAGAACGGCTACTGACAGATCATACTGCGACAGCTCAAATGCCAGCGCCGCGCCTACGATGCCACAGCCGATAATGGCCACATCAAACACGTTCTAAATTACCTCCTCCAAAATAAATGCAGCGGACAAAACCGCGGAATACGCCATATTTCGGGCGAAATTCCGTAAGCTTTGTCTGCTGCACTCCAATTCTCCGGCAAACAACTATTCTATTTATTCAGCGTTTACAAGCGCCAGACTTCGGGATTTGTAGATGAAACCGCCCGTGCTCCTGCTTTCAGGGCGTTGACGGCGTCTTCCTTTTCACTGATAAGTCCTCCGGCAATGATGGGCTTTTCGACCATATCCGTCAGTTTTCGAATGATTTTAGGCATGAGACCGGGCAATATTTCAATGGCACAGGCGGAATCCTTGGGATATTGTTTTTCAAGATTAGACAAAGCCATTGAGTCCAGCATGAAAAACCGCTGAATTGCAAGAAGCCCGGAGGCATCTGCATGTTTAACTAGAGACAGTTTGGTTGAAATAATGCCATCCGCTGCGGTATTTTTGGCCACGAAATCTACGCTCACGTCACGCATGGCCAGCCCATCCATCAGGTCTATATGGATCATGCACATCTTATCCGCCGCTTTTACCATAGCCGAAAGCTCCGATATGTTCACAATGCTGCCGAAAAGGAGAAAAATGACACGGCATTCCGTCTGCAGCGCAGTCTCAAGGCCCTTCATGTCCTTCACGGCGGCAATAATAGGGTTTTCATCAAGCTTCGCTAAGAAATTGTTTTTGTTGTCCATATTCTGCTTCCCAAATCTAAATTATAAAAAGACAAAAACGCAGAAAAACAGCCGGACTGTTTTCTGCGCCATCTCCAAATCTCAAGGCTAGTCACTAAAGACTATATATGCACTTTTTACATTTTTAGTATATCAGAGTGCTTCAAATACAGCAACTATGAGTAATCCCAATAATACCCCGTCAATATTAGAAATATCTACAAAGATTCTATTGGCTATTTTGTTAACAATTGAACAGCGTATTTATCCGTAAAAGTATCCTAAACCTTACTTTTTTTCAAATTTCAAAATTTCTTGCTTTTTTCATACCCGCTGAGTATAATATCACTATACAAACTAAATGGAGGTATGCCCGGTGTATACTATTACAAAAGATTCACTTCTGCTGGAAGTTTTGGAAAATGCGCCTCAGACGGCTCCTTTCTTTAATGCAATTGGAATGCACTGTCTGACCTGCGTTCTTGCGACTGAAGAGACAATTGAACAAGCCTGCGCCGCCCACGGCTTCGACGTTGATGATTTTGTCTTCCAAGTCAATGCTTTCCTAGAGCAGCAGGAAGCCCAAAAAGGGTAAAAACATCAAAATATATGCCGTTTCAATGCTTTCGCCTTTGTGGAAATATTGGAACGGTATATTTCTATTCAGGAGGTATCCGATTGACGGCACTGAAACTTTCGACAAGGCTTGACCAAATTGCTAGACTCATTCCCATGACCGGAGGCGTTGCGGACGTTGGAACGGATCATGGGTATATTCCGGTTTGGCTCGCCCAGAATGGCCACATCGGCAAAATTACAGCAACCGATATTAGAGAAGACCCGCTCAATCACGCATGGCAGACGGCCTCACTATATGAGCTTACGGACAAAATCACCTTTCGGCTCTGCGACGGACTTGCGTCGCTTGACGATGAAGAGACACAAACGGTTGTCATTGCGGGCATGGGCGGCGAAAACATCGCACAGATTCTTGAGGCCGCGCCCTGGGTGCGAGAAAACGGTTGTCTGCTGATCCTTCAGCCGATGTCAAAAGCGGCGCTTCTAAGAGCCTGGCTCTTTGAAAATAACTACATCGTGCTTTCCGAACAGCTGATTGAGGACAGCGGTGTCTATGAACTGCTGACAGCACGCTCCGGACAGGATGCGCCCTACTCCCCTGCCGAATTGCTGATCGGCCATGAGCGGCTCATCTCTCAAAGCCCCTTATATTCCGAACGTTTAGACACTCTTATAATAAAAAGTCAAAAGGCAGTGGATGGACTCACACGATCGACCAAGGCTGGAGATGCCGTTCGTCTGGCTGAAGAAACGATTCTTCTCGACGCACTATATAAACTCAAAAACAGGCGCTAAGCCAACAAATACGGAGGTCAGTATGCCAAAGGTCAAAGAAATTGTTGATTATTTCTCGGCACTCGTTCCTCAGGAAATGAAAATGGACTTTGACAACGTCGGCCTGCTGGTCGGCATTAACGATTCAGAAGTAACGAAGGCGGTTGTTGCTCTGGATATTACGGATGCGGTTATTGATGAAGCAATTGCTGTCGGGGCGGAGCTGATTTTGTCTCACCATCCCATGTTCTTTGAGCTTAAACAGATAAACGACGACAGCCTTGTCGGACGCAAAATTGTAACCATGATCAGTCACGGCATATCGGGCTTCTGTCAGCATACAAACCTTGATGCGGTGCCCGGCGGTGTAAATGACACCCTGGCCGAGAAATTGGGCGTCAAAGTCGCGGGCTATCTTGACGGGCCGCATTTTGCATCTGACAGCCGAGGGTATGGCATGGGCCGCTATGGTCGTCTACCCTCCCCTGTCGAGTTTGAAGATTATCTCTGCGACGTGAAGTTCGCGCTCAATGCCGGGGGTCTGCGCTACCACAACGCTGGAAAACAAGTCAGCAAGGTTGCTCTCTGCGGCGGCTCAGGCGGAAATTTTGTAGAAGACGCCGTACGGCTTGGGTGTGATACGTTGGTGACGGCTGATGTCAAGCACGACCGTTTTCTTGCCGCCCGAGAGCTTGGCCTCAACCTCATTGACGCAGGCCATTTCTGCACCGAAAATGTCGTTGTTCCTGTTCTTGCGCAGATGCTCAAAAAGGGGTTCCCTAAAATTGGGGTGCTAATTGCAAAATCCGCTGCTGAACCCGCAAAATTTTATTAAACAGCAAAAAGCCTTCCCACTCAGTTAACGGCGGGAAGGCTTTTTTATTAGGCAAAGGCTTTATCACACTTAATAACACAGAAGTGGTCAGGCAGAACCTTCAGCACCTCGGCAGAGATCTGCTTTTTTAAGTCGTCGTCGCACTTGGCGCAATCATACTGCACAACAATATCGAACACAAGATTCGTGTGGGTTGCGCCGGGCACACAGCGGAAATCATGTATCATCAGAGAGGCATCAATGGTCTTTACGATCCCCTCCACAATTTCACGCAGGCGTTTGAGCTCCTCATCATCCGTATCAATGGGGTCATAGTGGATAACCGCCTCACAGCCCAGTTTCTCGGACAATTCATTTTCAGTGTCGTCAATAACCGAGTGCGCTTCAAATACCTCAATGCTCGAAGGGACCTCCGCATGCAGGGAAATCATCAGTCTGCCGGGGCCGTAGTCGTGTACCACAAGGTCATGCATACCGACGATTTGCTCATGCGCCGTCACGATTTTTTGAATGCTCAGAACCAGTTCTTTAGAGGGCGGTGTTCCGAGCAGCGGGGCCAGCGTGTCCTTTGCGGACATCACGCCGGAATAGAGGATGAAAACAGAAACAAGCAGGCCCGCCCAGCTATCGAGCGAAAGGGTCGTGAAGCGAGAAATAATCAGCGATAGCAGAACTGCGCCTGTCGCAATAACATCACTTAGGCTGTCCGTCGCAACTGCTTCGATTGTTGCCGAATCGATAAGCTTGCCGAGCCTTTTATTATATAGCGCCATATAGAGTTTAATGCACATCGAGGCGACGAGAATAATCACCGTGATCGTGTTGAATGAAACTTCATTCGGGGAAAGGATGCCCTTAATGGAGCTTTTGGCAAGCTCATAGCCCATCAAAAGGATGGCGATCGAGACAACAAAGCCGGAAATATATTCAATGCGCCCGTGCCCAAAGGGATGCTCCGGGTCCGGCTTTTTCCCGGACAGGCGGAAACCGACAATCGTGACAACAGAGGAGGCCGCGTCCGAAAGGTTGTTGAACGCATCCGCTATGATGGCGACCGAGCCAGACAGCAACGCGACAGTCAGTTTTCCTGCAAAGAGCAGAAGGTTGAGCATGATTCCATAGGCGCCGCTGAGGACGCCGTATCTTCGCCGTATATCCTCGCCATAGGGTGCGTTGCTTGCGGCCCTGAGCTTTCTAATGAGATAAAACATCGCTTTACTCCCGTGTTGTTAAATCAAGTCACAGTTTGTTTTTTTCGCTTCATGCTTCGTATCAGTGCCTTCTCCTCCACGCTTGGCTTGAGCGATTCGCATATTTTCTGAAGAGATTTATTGTAGGTAAAATCATCCAGGCTGTTATCTCGAAGATAGGCCAAAGTCTTCTCAGGTTGGTTTACATAACACATAGATATTGCCCACGCGACTGCCATTTTGACATAATAGTCCTCATGTCTGACCCCGTCTAAAAGTTGGAGCATTTTTATAGTATGCGCTTCGTCAATAAAATAGCCCAGCATCATAACAACTGCAAAGCGGATATAGTAGGGCTTGTCTGATGCAATGTAGTCCATCAGGAAGTTCCAAACCTGTTCCCTATGTGCCTTGGTGATTTTGAGTCCGCCGCAGAAGCTGTCGCAGATGGCCCAGTTTGTGATCTTGGGAATGAAACGCTTGGTCTCCGCGAGGACAAGGTCAATTTCCTGTAAAAATCCGATGGTAAGGGCCTCTAGTAGCGTTTCTTCAAAATAGACATCCTCATTTTCATTAAAATAAGTCTGCCAGTCGTCTTTTGCAAGCTGCATAGCAAGTTTCCTCACAGCGGGTATCCGCACCCCCAGGATGTTATCTGCGTTCGGTATCAGCGAAGCAGAAAAATCCCTGTAAGTCGGCTCAGCCAGTGCCGCCAGGCGCTGCCTATATTCGATATAAATCCCGGACATTACTTAAAGTTCCTCTCGAGCTCAAGGAGACGCATTTTGTTGTTCAGACCGCCACCGTAACCGACAAGGCTTCCGTCCGCGCCGATAACTCTGTGGCAGGGAACGATGATGCTGATAGGATTATTGTGGTTGGCTCCGCCGACGGCACGGATAGCCTTCGGATTGCCAACCCTAACGGCAACGTCCTTGTAGCTTCTTGTCTCACCATATGGTATCTCCAAAAGCGCCTGCCAGACCTTCATGCGGAAGGGTGTGCCTTGGAGCGCCAGCGGCAGATCAAAGTCCTTGCGTTTACCGGAAAAGTATTCCTTGAGTTGCATGTCAGCGCGGTCGCTCAGTTCCGAGCGCCTTCCGCCAACAGGTTTATTCGTAAAGTTAACAGAACAAATCGTGCTGTCGGTATAACCAATCTCTATATGCCCCACAGGGTATTCATAAACGATATTATACTGATCTTTCATCTGATCCTCCAATCACATCAGTCGGTCTATTTCTATGGCCCGACGGGTTCCGGTGCCGCTTTTTTCTTGTCGGTCTGCGCCTGCTCCATGCTCAACACATGCATAGCGGTCGTTGTGTTCACGGCTGCAGCATGGTCTATCACCGCGAAAACGGCCTTCTCCAGGGGGCTTCCCTTTGAATAGTCCGCCTTAAGCACATAATCGACTCTTCCCTGAAGGAGCAGCTCGTTGACCTTTTCTTTTTTATCTTGATATACGGCGATGGAATGACCGCCGTTTGTACGCACAAGCTTCATGCATGGGACATCCGTCAGCCCATCACCGATATAGATCATATTGCGGAAGGGTACCCTGCGCTTGTCCTCCGGCATGAACTCGTTTAGACCGTCGTTTTCGCGGACATCAAGCACTCCCTTATTCACCCGAAACAGGAATTGGGTTTTACTCGTGTAATTAACGGCCATAGCGGGCCAGCAGGGCTCACCGGACTCGTCGTAGCAATACTCTGCCGCATAAATCTGTTCAAAGTTTTTTGCGATCGGCGTTCCCTCAATGATCTCCTTCAAACCGGAGGAGATAATATAGTGCTCCGCCTTCATCCCGCGCTTTTCCGCATAGTCGTTGACACGCTTGAACCAGCCTGCAACCCCATCGAAAAGCTCGACATCTTTGCCCAGTGCCCGAAGTGTGTCCCGTGTGAAGAGAAACTTGCCCTTCGCTTTTTTAAACATGACATACATATAAGCAAGAATCTGGTCCATATTGTTTTCCCGCATCATCCTGTTGCACTCATCCCAGAACGCCTCCGCTGTCATCCCGATGGTTGGAATAAAGGCATATTCTTGCATATCTCTGGGCGATAGTGTGCGATCAAAATCATACATCAGCGCCAATATCGGCATTTCAGGCATCATTTTCTCCCGCCTCCCATGGTCAAAGTCCTGTTGTTAACGGCTAAAGCCTGCCGTCCCTGCAGGCGAGAACAAAGTCAAGGGGATGCTGGATAATCGCCGCCGTCTCCTCCGTTGATTTGCCCTCAGACAGAAAGCGCTTTGCAATAACGGTCATTGCTTCTCCGATCTCGATCATGTGTCCATCCGGGTCAAAAATTCGGACAACCCGCTGCTGCCACTCGTGTTTTTTTGGCGGATGGACGTAGCGAATATCTTGAAAACCCGCAAGTTTTTCAACAAATTCGTCGAAGTTGTCAACCTCGAAATACAGTTCCATGTTGTAGCACTTTTCATAGGAAGGTTCCTCGGGCAGTCCCGCAAGCCACGCGAAATCCTCCTGAAGAGAAAAGCCACCGCTCAAAGTGACGTTTTTCCCAAAATCCAGCACCACTTCCTGATTGAATAGTGCGCCGTAGAACGCTTTTGAAAGCGCAATATCCCGCACGGCAATTAGCGGCATAGAGAATTTTATATGCATGACGAATTCCCCCCTAACAAGCATTTATTTATAATTATATACCTTTTCGCACTATTTTCAATAATAATAAGCACAGGAAGCAAACTTCCTGTGCTCTAATAAATGATGGGTTCAAAGGCTTTTGCCGTAGAGCTCTGTGTAGACAAGCCGTCCGTTGATGCGCTCGGACTTCATAAGCGAGACGCGCCCGACTGTCATGGCTGTACGCCTTATGTTTATTGAAACGGGACCTTTTGTCACCAGTTGTCTTGCAAGCGTAATGTGCGGCTTAAATGCGCGCTCTTCAATTTGAAACCCACTTTTGCGAAGACTGTTCTGAATAGTATCCGCAAGGGCTTTCAGCTCTGGATTCTTTTCAATGCCCGCCCAGAAGAGATTTCCAAAAGTACCCGTTCCGGAGACAGCCAGCTCAAACGCAGGGACAGCACAGCAATCAATCACCCTTTGGATCGCAGCTACGTTCTCGCTCTCGCCGATGAAGGCCAGCGTCAAATGGAGGTTCTCAGCCCTTGTGAAATTGCCCGATACCGCCTGCCGCTTGAGGTCGGCAATTGCTGCCAGCAAAAGCTCTTTGACTTCTTTCGAAAACTGAACAGCAATAAAAAGTCTCATGGGGCTATTCCCTTCAAATCCCTTCAACCTCAACGCTAAGCCGGCTGAAGCTTTGTATTTTTTCTGCGTCTGAATCGAAATATCTTATCAATTTGATAGACAACTATTGCAAAAAAAGCAAGGATACTCAAATTCTGATAAAGCATTGCCAGTATTCCGCCGCTCTGGTGTCCGCCTTCCCCCCGCATCTCTCCGTTTCCATTCTGTCCGCCCTGCGGGCCGCCCGAGCCGGAACCTTCAAGCATCGTGTGTGTTCCACTATCCTGCGTCTGCGTATCACTATTCTGTGTATATGTATTGCTCTGTGTCTGCGTTCCGCCGTTTTGTGATTGGGCGCCACCGTTGTTCAGTGAGGCGGAGGAAACTGCATCGACGGTTGAAGCAGAAGTCGACGCATTGATGGCCAGCATACTTGTTGTCTGTGCGCTTGTCTCTTCAGACGACGCCGTCTTGAAATCCCGCTCGCCTCCGCCGCCTTCGGCAAATGCGGTTGTGAAAGCGGCTACTTTTTCAACATATCCCGTCGATACAATGTTATACGTCCCGACCACAAACGCAGTCAGCGTCAATACAGTTGCCGCAACACGGAGTATACGCTTTTTTGGAACGCGCAGCCACTGATTGACTATTGCTATGACTCTCTTCCAAGAAAGACCCACGTGTACACCCATCAACAGAAGTGCTAAATACGAGGCGGCTTTGTGCAATCCTTTTACATTGGCATGGACACTGATGATGCCTGCAAAAACCACTTTGGACATGAGTATCCCCGTGACAATGATTGCAGCAATATCAATCACCAACATTATGTCAACCACATAGGCTAAGCTAGTACCCAGGGTGAGCTTTGCCGTAAAAAGTTTACGTGCCACAGCTTTAAGCCATGCCCTGTGTTGTATCATATGAATGCTGATAAAGGCGCCGACCGCAAGTCCCGCGATTTCATGAAAAGCCATTCCACCCAGAACCGTTTTGTCAAACAGAACCGCAAAAATCACTGCAACTAATACATCTAAGCCTATTTTTAATATGTTTTTAGTTCTTGACTGCATTATACTTCAACCTTTCAACTTTGTACACCAATAATCTTCTTTCAACCTACACCCATTGCCTTAATTTGACTTAAAAACAAAAATGTGCTTTTCCCGCACTGAATACTGCGGTAAAATAGCGTAGGTGAAATCAACTTGCCTATCGTGTTCAAGAAAACACCTGAAGAATACGTTATGCTCTACAAGGTGGTGGTTATATTGGAACAAACGGAAGTCATTCGCGCTGTACGACGGATGCAGGACTATATCGACGAACATCTTTCAGAGCCCATTAGCCTCGCGCAGCTTGCGGATGCCGCGGGCTACTCTCCCTGGCATAGTGAGCGTATTTTCAGGGCGTACATCGACAAAGCCCCCTTCGATTACATCCGATCCCTTCGTCTTTCAAAAGCGGCAGTCGAGTTGCGGGACAGTGGGCCGAAGGTTGTTGATGTTGCTTTTGATTTTGTCTTTGACTCGCATGAGGGCTTCACGAAAGCCTTTTCTAAGCAGTTCGGACTCTCCCCAAAGTGCTATGCAAAATCTGCGCCGCCGATTCCCCTATTTATCCCCTTCCGGGCCAATGACTACCACCAAAAAAACAAAAAGGGAGCATTGCATATGCAGGAAAACAAGAACATCATACCCGTATTCGTCCAAGTCGTTGAACGCCCGGCCAGAAAGGTATTACTCAGACGGGCAGTGAAAGCTGCCGATTATTTTGAATATTGTGAAGAGCTGGGCTGTGACATCTGGGGTATGCTCACCAGTGTCAAAGAGGCGCTATATGAGCCTATTGGCATGTGGCTGCCGGTTAATATGCGCAAAAGCGATAGCTCCGAATATGTCCAGGGTGTAGAACTGCCGCTGGATTACGCAAAGCCCGTTCCGGAGGGCTACGAGCTGACGGAATTTCCTCCCTGCAAAATGATGGTTTTTCAGGGTCCACCCTATGAGGACGATGACTTTGAAGAAGCAATCACCGATCTATGGGCGCTGATAAAAAGCTTTAATCCAGCGCTCTATGGTTATGCCTGGGCGGACGCTGATGGACCGAGATTTCAGCTTGCACCGATGGGCTATCGCGGCTATATCGAGGCAAGACCTGTCCGGCCGATTAACTAGCAAACTAGGGCGATGTCAGGCATCGCCCTAGTTTTACTTCTACCTTTTTGCCTGACCTTGTGATAGAATGCTTTCATCATTAGATTAATGGATGGTCTCACATGCCAGTTTACAGAGAACTCAGTTGTTCCTCCGCCTGCAACAGCGTGCGGGGGCGCTTCCCATTCCAGTGGGATATGAATATATATAGGGGCTGCGAACATGGCTGCAAATACTGTTTCGCGATGTATTCGCATGATTATCTCGGCTCTGATGCATATTTCAGCGATATTCTTATCAAAACAAACATTGTTGAACAACTCGAAAGGCAATTTGCTTCTCCGTCTTGGAAACGCGAAATCGTCAGCATTGGCGGGGTAACGGACAGCTATCAGCCAGCCGAAGAAAAGTATCGGCTTATGCCGGACATTCTTCGACTGTTCATCAAACATAAGAATCCCTGCATTATCTCCACGAAGTCGGATCTCATACTGCGCGACTATACGCTGATTGATGAACTGTCCCGACTGGCCTATGTCAATATTGCCGCAACCATTACCTGTGCCGATGAGAGGATACGGTGCAAACTTGAGCCCGGCAGCGCCCCGTCCGAACGGCGTTTTGCTATGTTAAAGGCGTTTTCTAAGACAAACGCCTCGACCGGCCTGCATGTTATGCCGATTATCCCCTATCTGACAGATACACGCGAGAACCTGGACGCACTCTTTGCTGCCGGTCGGGACAGCGCGATCACCTACGTGATGACCGGCGTGCTCTATTTGCGCGGCCGGACAAAACAAGCATTTTTTGAGTTCATCCGCAAAGATTATCCGGAGTTATGTAAACCTATTTATGAACTATATAAAACCGGCAGTGCGGGACGTGACTACAAGTCTCAGCTTTATCCGATGGTAAACGCACTGCGGAATAAGTATGGCCTTTCCACAGACTACCGTTCAAATATGGATGCTTGGGCAAGTCGGGATGAGAATCGCCAACTGTCGCTGTTTGACTGAGCGCCGGAATCTCTCATTTTCGAGCAGGAGTGGAGAGGTATTAACCGGACAATTGCGCTAAACTTTGATCATAGAAGGTGATGAAATGGATTGGCTTGATAGACTTAACGAGTCGTTAAACTACATTGAGGAAACTCTCAGCACAAGCTTTCGGCTTGAGCGCGCGGCCCAGATTGCCTGCTGCTCTGTCTTCCACTATCAGCGAATGTTTTCCTACATTGCGGGTATTCCGCTCGGCGAATATATTCGCAGGAGAAAAATGACCGAGGCGGCGTTCGATCTGATTCACAGTGGAATGAAGGTTATTGACGCGGGGCTGAAATATGGTTACGATTCTCCAACGGCATTTAATCGTGCTTTTCAGAGCGTACACGGCGTGTCCCCCGCAGGCGCTCGTGCTGAAGGTGTTTCTCTCAAAGCATATCCAAGGATCAGCTTCAAAATTTCGATCAGAGGAGATGCTGAAATGAATTACAAAATCGAGACAAAAGAGGCCTTCCGCATTGTTGGAGCCAAACGCAGTTACGTCATGGACGTTGAGAGCAATTTTGAAGAGATCCCTAAGTTCTGGAACGAACAGGCACAGGCCGGTCTAATCCCGCGGCTGTGCACCCTGATGGATCACCCGCCATATGGCATATTGGGCGTCTGCACCTGTATGGAAGGCAAAGACTTTGACTATTACATTGCTGTGGCTTCCTCCTGCCCTGCGCCCGAGGGCTTGGATATCTATGAGGTTCCTGCCTGCACCTGGGCGATCTTTGAGTGCATCGGTGCAATGCCCAAGGCCATTCAGGAGCTGCAGTCACGTATTGTCTCAGAGTGGTTACCCGGTTCCGGCTATGAATATGCGGATGCACCCGATATTGAAGTCTATTCCGAAGGTGACCAGCGCCTTCCGAACTATCGCTCCGAAGTTTGGTTACCGATCACGAGGAAGAAGTAAACGAGATTAAAAGCAAAGATGCCCCGTGTCAAACAGGGCATCTTTGTTTTATTATATTATTGGTGCATCCACGGTTCATCCAGGTTCTCTTTTTTTTCTTTTCGCTTTTGCGGCGGGTCACCCGGAACCGGCATGCCATGGAGATCCGAATAGGATATCGCATCCTCTTCGGTGATAGGGGGCGTCGGAGTCAATCCTGTCATTTCATTGGTAGATTGAACCGACGTCATATCATAGAACTGGTCAAATATGCGGTCACTGTTTGGGTTTGGATGTTTTTTATCTTTGTCCATTTTATTCGCCTCTTATTCTGATAGAATCAGGTTATAGAAGCAGTATTCCCAGGAGTTTGCGCTTTTATTATAAAATCCGACTAATTAATGCCCCTTGTGTTTTTCCTTTTGTTTCTGCTGGTGCAGCTCGAATTTCAGTGCCAGTTCGGTTTCTTTGCGCTGCTTTGCGCTTTCTTTTCTCGCCACTTTTCCCGCTTCCTGCTGCATTTTGAGTGCTTGCTGTGATTTTGTGCCAATACCGCGATTTTCTAGTTGCCTGCTAATTTGGCGTCGCTGTCTTTTCGGGTTGATTCGCTTCTCCGGTATTTCATCCGCAGTCACTGCCGGACTGAACATCAGCTCAGAAAAATGCCCTAGAAAAAATGCATAAACCTCGCCGTCCTTCGGCTCGGTACCGAACGTGACCTTGCAAACCTCCAGTTTTCCGTCCGCTATGCGCTCGTAGACGGCCACCCAGAAAGGGTCTTCGAATAAGACTGTCAGTCTGCTCTCATTTTTTTGCATAACAAATGCCCCCTTGTTTTTCAGCGAGAAAGGGACAACCAAGGAGGCAGGTTACTGACAGCATGCGGCTGTGTCCGGACTACCAACCGGACCGTGTTTTTGTTCCCGCTCTATTTAGTTTACATAACACCTTTTTGGTGCTACTGTTGCCTTGAAAGAATCGCCTCGCGATCTCTTTTTGTAAGTTTGGCGAAAATCAGTTCATATGACCGATCACACAGGTCCCGCAGGAGCTCATCCGCCAGATCCCCATCGAGAAATATGGAGTTCCAGTTGCGCTTATCCATATAAAAGCCGGGTATGATGTCCTTGTGCTCGCTGCGCAACGCCTCGGCAAGCAGAGGCTCGCACTTGAGCTGAAGCAATTCTCGGCTATCATAGCCTTTATGGGCGGGTCCCGGCGTGCAGGTTGCGGCAAACATCTTTCCGCCGACCATATAACGGACCCAGCCCCACTCGGCCTTGTAGTCCTTTTCAGCACCGGGTTTACCGAGCAGGTACGCGTCCAGCCATTGATATTTTTCCATATGCCGACCTTCCTCTCATTTGTTCTTTATTGGCCTGCCATGTCCGACATAGATCGTCTGAGCAGTACTGTTTTTAATTTTTTGGACGCTTTTCAGCATCGTTTCCTTGTCCTCGAATATTCTTGCAACAGTCGGCCGAACCATGTTAAACATTGCATCGCCGACAACGAAATCGCCGTCCTTGGTAAGTACGCCGATAGACCCCTGTGTGTGCCCGGGCAGTTCGACAACCCGCGCCCGAACCCCGTATTTTGTGAGGTCCTGTCCATCCGTCAAAAGCAGATTGGGTTCAAACACTGAGTAAGTTGCCTTCTTGAGCACCGGTTTTGAAAAAAGAGAAAAGAGCTTTCCGAGTGCTGTCGTACCGAGAAGAATACTGTCCTCACCTTTTCCGATAATACGAACATCTTTTTCACTCATGGCAATCGGGACATGGAGCCTATCCGCAAGATATTTAGCCGATGACACATGATCGAAATGACCGTGCGTGAGCAGTATCAGTTTAACGCCCTTATCCTTGATGCGCTTATATATTTTGGGCCCGTCCTTATAATTGCAGGTGTCTATCAAAATGGCTCCGCCGCCCCCGGACAGCAGGTAGCAATTGGCATAGCCCATTCTTATCCGTTCAATCATGTTCTTCTCCCCCATTATGGTTGCTTATCCAGCCTATATACGCATCGTACATCCAGCCGGATTAATTGTCAATCCGCTGTGACTGTTGTAATGTGCCGCCAGGCTTCGATGAGTCGCTCGAGGCTGTAGGCAGCATTTGCTGGACTTGTAGAGGGCAGACAGACGGCTTGAAGCCCTGTCTGCGGCAGGCAAAGCTTTCTGTAAAGCCGGTCCGCCGTTGCTCCGTTTGTAAAAACTTGACGAATGTCGGCCTTACCGATGATGCGGCTGAGGTCGTTCGGTATAACATTCCGTATTGAGGCATCATAAGAGGCTTCAATATCGCAGAACGCCACCACATCCCAAAGCGCGACCCGGTTATTAAGCAGAAGGGCCGTCTTTTCAGCGGGCGTCTTCGGCAAGTCGCTGCCGAAGATCTCAGCCATGACCCGCCAAAATCGGTTGCGCGGGTTGCCGTAGAAAAACTGCTCTTCCCGGGACAGCACCGAGGGAAACGTCCCGAGAATGAGCACCTTTGAATTTTGATCGAATATCGGAGGTATCGTATGCTGTTCCATGTTCTTCATCCCATCAAATTTCTTATCTGCAAAAACGGGCGGACTGCTGTCCGCCCGTTTTATTAGGTTCCTGAGATTAGTTTTATCCAGTTGCCATTCGGCGGGAGAGATTCATTCACAGTGTTATCACTGCCCAAAAAGACATATGATGAACCGCCCTCACTAAAAACCACGCCATGCTTCAGGGCAGGTGACCAATATCGTCCACTGTGCCATTGATCCCAAACATAGCTGCTGGACGAAATCGTCGTTGTAATATCAATTTTGAGCATTTTATTGTTCGTCGCAAACGCGTCTGGATTATTAATATATCCTACCTTATTTATATCACCCGCAGCATTTATATCACCCGCAGCATCCGCTGCTTTTAAGTAAGGATTATTACCGATAACGTACAAAGAATTTCCATATGCATACACTTTGCCTCCAGTCAAGACCCTACCATCGATACCGCTATCAAGCTTGTCTTTTATGATCTGGTTGCACAGGGCCGTCCAGTCCCCAACCACTATGTCGCTAAAAATTGTAGTCCCGACAAGGCTCGATCCCGTTCCACCGCCCGGATTGCTACCGGTTCCGCTTTCACCGCCCGGATTGCTGCCAGTTCCGCTTTCACCGCCCGGATTGCTGCCGGTTCCGCCGCTGCCGGTAGAGCCGATTGGGCCGTGAACCGAACAGACAATGCTGCCGTTTGATACCGAGAAAGTACCGCCGGACGGACACTTGAGGTCATGCAGTGTGCCCAGCATATCGGAGACTTCGCCGTTTAATGCCTGCGCCAATGTTTTTTCGCCGCCTGAGGACAGATAAATATTATAGCTGCGTATAAACTCGAGCCGGTTGGCCTCGCAGACAGACTTCTCCGAGGAACCGATATACTGCGTCAATTGCGGCACAGTAACCACAAGCAGCACCGACATAACCGACAGTGCCACGATGACTTCCAGTATTGTAAAACCTTTATTTCTGTTATTTTTCATAGCAAGATGTAATGTTTAAACCCTCCATACCAATTGGCATTGTCAGCCCATAGTTCTAGCGCATTTTTCGTTATCTGCTTCTCATAAGCACTCGCTTTGCTCTGCTTTGAGCGCTAAGATTCGGGGCCCACAGGTCACTATTATTGCAACAGTGAAAAATGCGGGCGTTCCTTTTTATTAAAACTTGCAGTGCGCCGCACTGTAAGAAAAATAGGCGGAGGGGGTGAGAAAGCGACCCACAAGACATTGCCAAAAAGGTGGCTTCGAGGGTCGCAATAGTATATGACAAGAAAATATGCGTTGAAATAATCTTTAGCGCTACTTTTTCCTATATTTAGTTATTATAGCACAGCGATAATTGAGCGTCAATACTCTAAAACACTTGTGTTTTGTATCATTTCCGTGCCGCCCCTTATCGGGGTATTGAACGCTCCGATGTTTTAACGAGATAGATAACAGGGCTGTTTTGGTAGAAAAACAGTGTGGTGAAAAGGCGTAACCTGTGATAAAATACGCTTTAGAATTGCTGTTAAATTCCGGCGCAGACAATTGAGCCTGGGCCGTTATTCGATAAAACTTGTGAGGTATGCCATTGATATATCTAGATTACGCGGCAAATACGCCGGTTGAACCAATTGTACTCAACTGTTTCTGCAAAGCGGCCATCGATTTCCCGGGAAATCCGAACTCATCGCATAGTGCCGGTAAAGCTGCAAGGGATGAAATGGCGCGCATCACGGAGCACATCGCTCAGCTGCTTCATTGCAGTCCGAGCGAGATCATATACACCTCCGGTGCAAGCGAAGCGAACAATCTTGCCATAAAAGGCTTGGTACGCAGCTATCGGCACAAAGGAAAACACATTATCTCCACCTGCCTAGAGCATTCATCTGTCAGTGGTTCGCTGACAGCGCTGCAGGAACAGGGCTATGAAATCGAGCTTGTCAATATTAAACGGGACGGCAGTGTGGATTTAGAGAGTCTCAAAAGTCTCATCCGTTCCGATACGGTCTTGGTTTCGGTCTGCATGGTGGACAGCGAACTGGGCACACGTCAACCGATTGCCGAAATTTCCGCACTTTTAAAGAACTACCCCGACGTGCGCTTTCATGTGGATGCCGTACAGGCTGTTGGAAAAATTCCTGTCTGTTTTGATGGGGTCGACTGTTTAACAATTGCCCCGCACAAATTCTACGGCGTGTGCGGCTGTGGGCTCCTACTCAAGCGGGACGGCATTATTCTCGAACCGCAAATCCACGGCGGAACCAGCACCACGATCTATCGAAGCGGAACACCCGCACTTGCGCTTGCCGCCGCAACTGAAAGCGCTTTAGCACTGGCCCTAGAAGAGATGGCGGCCCGCTATGCATATGTGCAGCAGATAAACGAACGCCTGAGACTCGCTTTTTCAGCCTATCCGCTTGTCCGCATCAACAGCACTGCACTTGCGACGCCGTACATCTTAAATATCAGTGTCAAAGGCATCAGGGCGTCGGATTTTCAGGCACTGCTGGACCAACGCGGCATATGCATATCCACCAAATCCGCCTGCTCTGTGCCGAACACCCCCTCCCGGCCCGTGTTTGCCGTCAGCGGCGATAAGAAAAACGCTCAGTGCTCCTGGCGTATCAGTCTGAGCCACCTGACAACGGATGAGGAGATTACTACATTTCTCAAAATATTCAACGAGATTTACAGGGAGAAAACAACATGAGCCGACAGCTTCAAAAATACGAAGAGGTTGAAAAGAGCATTCACAAAACCTATCGAAAGAGACTGTGGAATCCGTTTATCGAGGGTGTTAAACGTTATGAAATGGTCAAAGAAAACGATAAAATCGCCGTCTGTATTTCGGGCGGAAAGGATTCGATGCTGCTGGCCAAGCTGATGCAGGAGCTCCAGAAACACGGCGATGTCGCTTTCGAGCTGGTTTTCCTTGTAATGGATCCGGGCTATAACGCCATTAATCGGCAACGGATCGTTGACAATGCCGCTCTTTTGAATATTCCGATCACCATCTTTGATTCGGATATATTCAGCATTGTTGCCGATGTGGAAAAATCACCGTGTTATCTATGTGCACGCATGCGGCGGGGCTATTTATACGCCAAAGCTCAGGAACTCGGCTGCAATAAAATTGCGCTTGGGCACCATTTCAGCGACGTGGTGGAAACCACGCTCATGGGTATGCTTTACGGCGCCCAGATTCAGGCGATGATGCCGAAGCTTCACAGCACAAATTTCCCCGGTATGGAGCTGATACGGCCTATGTACTGCATACATGAGGAGAACATTATCGCCTGGAAACAGTACAACGATCTGCAGTTTATTCAATGTGCCTGCCGCTTCACAGAAAATTGCACGATGTGCGATAACGGCGGGGGCGGCTCAAAGCGCGAGGAAATGAAGAAGCTTCTGAAAACCTTGCGTCGTGACAATCCAAACGTTGAAAAAAGCATATTTAACAGCATTCAATGCGTCAACTTGAATACCATGATCGGTTATAAAAAGGATGGCATCGAGCACTCATTTTTGGATGATTACGATGAAAAATGAGTTGTTATAGCATATAAGTCGTGCTGCTATGCAATAGGGCTGCGGGAGACAGCATTTTAGTTTTCTCCCACAGCCCTATATTATTGTTCAATTAATTCCGCACCCAAGGATCATAAATTGTCTCAATGGTGTCGAGCGCATGAAGAAAAGTATCGGTATCATCGTCATAAACCGAATGACCGGCCTTCTCAAATTGGACGTATTTTTTATTCGGCGCATCGAGCTTGTAGATCAGCTTTTCAGCGTACCGCGGCCTAGTCTGCATGTCGTGTTTACCCTGCATGACATAGATCGGCACCAAAACTTTTGGCACTGTCTCCGACACTATTATGCTCAACACCTCGTCAAATAGCGCCGCCCCCGACTTCATACCACGGAAATAATTGATTTTGTCTGAAAACCGATAGTATGGGCAGGATAGAACTTTCTTGAAATAAGTCGAGAGCTTAACATCTCCGGCAGGGTTTTCACTGTATTTGCGCAAGATCGTTCGTTCCTGCATCATCTTCTTCATGGCCCCCTGTCCTAAATAGGGTGGCGGACCGATTTTAAGCAGGCATGCAGTGGATTTTTCATCCCCTGCCGCGCGGGATTTGTCAAGAATCTCGCTATACGCGTCATTCTCGCTGGCTTTCTGATCGGCAATCTGCCCGACGCCAATGTACATTGCATAAAGCTCCGGTGCTTGAGCTGCGGCTAAAAGCCCTACAAGCGACCCCCATGAAAATCCCATGAGAACCAGTTTTTCCCGCCCAAACCGCTTAAGCAAATACTGCGTTACTTCTATAGCATCGGATACAAATTGCGAGACCTGTATATCGTCAGGCAAGCGCGAATAGGACATAGCCGCCCCGCGCTGTTCCCATAAGCAGACGACAAAACGCGCCTCAAGGCCGGAGAGCGTATCAATAAACGGGGTCATCGGTTCTCCCGGACCACCGTGAACAACCAAAAGAAGAGGTTTTTGCGCATTGTCATCCGGGATTAGCAGCGCTTGATGCAGTCCGCCAATCAGCGGTCGTACAACGGTGTAGGGAAGTTTTTGATTTTTTGCCATCAGCAGTCCTCCTGTAAGGATACCCCGCAGTTAAACTGCGGGGTATCCATTTTGATCTTTTACAAATTTACTTCTCTATCCAGGCAAGCGCGAAGCTCATTTTGGCGACCTGGTTTCTCGCCGCATCGTCAATCATCGGCACGCCGTGAACTTTTGAAGACACGGCATATTTCATACCGGTTTCATTCGTTATGACCATGGGAAGCTCGTCAGCCATGATCTGCTGAATTTGCTTATAAATTTCAGCGCGGGCAGTCTTATCATCCGTCTTAGTGCCCTCTGCAAGGAGCTTATCAACGGCTTCGTTTGAATACAGGCCGGCATTAATAGCTCCGCCGGTGCCGATTCTATTTGCGATGGAACTGATGTCGGGACCCTGATCTCCGCCGATGAAGGTCACATCATAATCGTGGCTCACCAAAACCTTATCCATCCAAGCCGTCATTTCAAGCTCACTGATCTTCATATCGATGCCGGCTTCCTTGAGGTTTGCCTGCGCCACGGTGAGTATATCCTCAAAGCCAGCGAAGGTCACAAGCTCGAAGCTGAGATAAATTCCGTTTGCGTCGGGTTTGTACCCGGCTTCCTCAAGTAGCGCTTTTGCTTCTTCCACATTTCTGGCTGGAATCTTTGCATCCTCATTTAAGGCCCATGTGTACATCGGGGAAATATAATACTCGCACAAAGCACCGTTGCCCTTAAGGCCGGTATCCAGAATCTGCTGTCTGTCCAGTGCGAGATTGAGTGCCTGACGTACCTTCACGTTAAGGAAGGGGTTATCCTGCTTAGTATAGTTAAATGTGAAATAGTCGCGGTTACAGAGCAGGTTAAAACGTGTGGAATAATCCGGATTATTGTCATAGGCTGTGAAATCCGTTCCTGGAATCGGATTATACATCACGTCGACTTCGCCGTTTTTCCACATCTGATACTCGGTCTCCCGATCAGGTATAACCTGGTAAATGACTTTGTCCAGATACGGGCCATCGCGGAAATAGTCCGTGTTGGCTGCAAGCTCAACGGAAACACCCGTCTGTGCACTCACAAACTTAAAGGGTCCCGTTCCGATAGGCGCTTGGTTTGCGGGGTTTGTGGTCCAATCGGTTCCCTCATAGATGTGTTTCGGAATAATCGAGCCGCCAAAATAGGCAAGGTTATAAAGCAATGTAACATCGGGAACAGCGCTTGTAAACACAACCGTGTTGGCATCGGTAGCTTCAACGCTTGTCACGTTGGCAAGGCTCATAGACAGTATTCCAGACTGCTCTTTGATTGTGTTCATGGTGAAGACAACATCGTCAGCCGTAAAGTCCTCGCCGTCATGCCACTTGACGCCCTCGTGGAGGTGGAAGGTCAGCTGCGTATAATCGTCGTTATACTCCCAACTGTCGGCAAGATCCGGAACGATATTATAATCGGCGTCCATCATAACAAGATTGTTGAAAATCTGCGAGATAAGAAGGCCTGCCCCTTCGTCCTGAGCAAGGCACGGGTTGAGTGTTGCGGGATCATTCGGAATAACGGCAATCAGTGTACCGCCTTGGACAGGGGTGTTGTCCGTCTCCGTGTTCGCCCCCTCTGTCGCCGCCGGTGATGCGCTTACCTCCCCTTTGCTGCCGCATCCGGCAAGCAGGGCCAGCATAAGCACGCATGCAAGAAGAATGCTGAGTAATTTTTTCATTGTTTTCCTCCTTCAACAATTTTAGGTTTTCTATATCTGCAGGTATCTGCTGCCAGCACGCGCGGACGCGCCCTGTTCAGTTTGTTTTCATCCCATTGAGGGATTCTAAGACAGAAAGACCACAATCCAGCTGAATTCCAACAAGGTTTTTGATTGGAATAACCGCGTAATCCAGTTGCTTTTCCAGTGAAGTGGCTTCTCTTTTCAATATTTCTTCGGTCTCTGCCTTTACCTGTGCGATACAGGCATTGTCCGTCCGTGAGAGCTCGAACTCGGCGCTTCGAATCATCAATCCCCAGTTCAGGAGCTGATAAAAAACCGTCATCTGGATATTTGAAAATGCCTCCGATTCCATGCATGGCTCGTTGAAGCGCTCGTCCTGCTCAACAAAGGCACGCTGACTTTCAAGGCCTCCGCCCGCCATGCGCATATACATGGACAGCATCGCCGCAAAGGGATTATCCGACGAATAGAGCGGTTTCATTGTTTCATAATAACGGCAGAGAAGCAGAACATGTTCCTGCGTAATGTCGAGCTTCTTTAAGACAGCTGTCTTTCGTGGATAATCCAGCGTTTTCTTGCTGTCAACCCGCGCATCATAAAAATAGGGCAATTCCGTTACAAGCAGTGTCGTTTCGGGTCCCGCATAAGAAGCGCTGCAATCCCCGCCCATCATCATATCGGCGGTATTTCCCGGCGCAAACTTCTCATAAAAATCATACATATCGGTTGCGTATGGCATTTTATAGACTGCAGGCGAAAAATTGATGACGAAGGGCATTTCCGGCTCGCCAAGATCGAGCGGAACTCCGCCGTGCGCAGCAGCTGCGTACATGCTGTCGTAGACACTTGGTCCCATGTCCCGGTTTAAATACCAGAAAGCGCCGCCGAAGCCGCCGTTATGCAGGGAGTATATAAACGCCGGATTAATATCGTCGATCAGCTTCATCAGGGCCTGTGTTTCCGGCAAAGGCGCATTAAAAGAATAGCCCTTGTATGCTATAGGGAAGGTCCATTCCACCTGTTCTTCCCCGGAGGGTCTGAAAAAGTTGCGCGCGTAATTGTAAATGGTAAAGGGGCCCTTAAACCAGGCCTCATTCAGTATAGTTCCGTCTACATCGGATACGGGCATGATATAGAATGTATAGCCCAGCGCCGCTCTATAGGCATCGTCTTCGGCTAGCGCCCGTGCCAGGTAGTGGCACATCATCGCACCGATCGGCTCATTCGGGTGTGGGCACCCGTAAAGCAGGGCATTTCGGGCCCCTATGCCAATCTTTGCACACAGCATTGGTCTGCCTTTTCGGCTTTGCCCCGCTTCAAAGACCGTTACTTTGTCCGGATAATCCTCGGACAGCTGAATCAGCGCCCGATTCAACTCGTCGACCGTCAGAAACGCCTGATAGTCCGGGATATTTGAAAGCATGCTTTCCCTACTCATTGTGCCAACTCCTTTTCATTCTGTTTTTGATAAAAGCAGCTAAAGCAGTGTCCGTTTCCGTTGTCTGTCATCGGCGGGTATTCAGTGCTGCAGCGTTCCCCGCACATATAGCAGCGCGGGGCAAAATAGCAACCGGGTCCTGTGCCGATCGGAGAAGGCGGCTCGCCTTTAATGTCAATAAACTGGCGCTTTTCCTCCGGGTCGATTGACGCGGAGTTTGAAATCAGGGCCCGTGTATAGGGGTGAATCGGGTTGTGCATCACATCGTCCGTTTTGCCAAACTCGACAATACGCCCCAGATACATAACCGCAACCTTATTGGAAATATAACGGGTCGTTGCAATATCATGGCTGATGAAAACCATGCATGCTTTCTTTTGCTTCGTTTGTTCTTCGAGTAAATTGAGGATATCTGCCCTTATTGAAACATCGAGCATTGAGATCGCCTCGTCCGCCACAATGAATGACGGGTTTAATATCATGGAGCGCATGATGGATATTCTCTGAAGCTGTCCGCCCGACAGTTCATAGGGGTAACGCATTAGGAAGTCCTCCGCCGGTCGCATTCCGGCTGTTTCCAGGGCTTCTAGGCATATTTTTCTTCTCTCATCGTCATCAGCGCCGATGGCATGGAGACGAAGCGGCGTCATGAGCACCTTTTCAATGGTTTCACGGGGATCAACGCATTCAAACGGATTCTGAAAGATGAGCTGAACCGTTCTGCGAAAGAATAACCGTTCGTTCTTTTTAGCCGTGTTGACACCACAGACACTTTTTCCGTTAATACGTATATCGCCGCGCGTCAGCGGTTCAAGCTTGACAAGAAGTCGCCCAAGCGTGCTTTTCCCGCAGCCGCTCTCGCCGATAATGCCGAGGATTTCACCCTGGTCAAGCTCAAAGCTCACCCCGTCGACAGCTTTTACCACCTGATTTTTTAACTTTTTCCCGTCAGCCGCTGTCAGCGTCTTTTGTTTGTAGTGCTTCACCGCATCAACAACCTGAAGCACCGGCATTTTAACATCACTCATATTAAGACACCCCGCCTTCTTCCGGGAAGAAGCACGCGACTTTCCAGCCCGGGTCTGTTTCTAAAAGCTCCGGTCTCTGAGACCTGCACTTTTCACATGCATGCGGACATCTCGGCGCAAAAACACAGCCCGGCATAGAAACACTCAGATCCGGAAGAGACCCGGGAATTCCCCGTAGACTTTGCCTGTCACCCGTAAAAGAGGGAAATGAGCTCATAAGCCCCTTGGTATAAGGGTGCTTTGGTCGCTTGAGTATGTCGGCTGTCCGACCGCTCTCCATAATCCTGCCAGCATACATCACAGCGACCTTTCTGCAGCTGGAGGAAACGACTGCCATGTTGTGTGTAATCATCATGCGTGTGACCTTTTCCGTCTCTTGAAGCCGGACGATTTCGCGCAGGATCTGGCTCTCGGTGACAACGTCTAGCGCGGTTGTGGCCTCATCTAAAATGATAAGTGCCGGATTAAACATGAGGCAAAGCGCAATCGATACGCGCTGAATCATGCCGCCTGAAAGCTGATGCGGATACAGATCGTATACTCTCGGCGGCAGATTGACCTTAGACAAGAGCGCTAAGGCCATCTCCCGACATTCAGAGTCTGTTGCCTTCGGTACATGAATGCGGTAAATGTCCGATATCTGACGAGAGATTTTGTGAACCGGGGACATACTGTTCATCGATTTTTGAAAGACTGCCGACAGTTCTTTCCAACGGATCTTAGCATATTCGGCTTCGGATAGACCGACGAGATTCAGCCCCTGAAAGGAAATTTCACCATCTGTCTGCGTCGTTGATTTAGGGAGCAAGCCGAGGATGCTCATCGCAAGGGTGGACTTTCCCGAGCCCGATTCGCCAACGATACCGATACTGTCCTGTTCTTCGATTTCAAGGTTGACATCATCACAGGCGAGCACCTGTCGCTCTTTCATCACATAACGAACATTTAAATTTTGAATTTTAAGTACTGCCATCAATGACCCTCCCTTTTTACTCCAGCCACTGTTATTTTCCCATCTGCTGAAGCTTAGGGGTTAAAAAGCGGTTGAGGCCGTCGCCGATTAAGAAAAAAGTCCACGCTGTTATGACGATCGCAATGCCGCCGAAGGTGCTTACCCACCATCCTGAGCTCAGCTGGCTCCGCCCATCAAAAACGATTTTACCCCAACTGATAATGTTGGCGTCTCCAAGGCCGATAAACGAAAGGCTTGCCTCCAGTAGAATTGCCGCCGAAATGTTAGCCGTTGTATTGACAATAAGCGGGTATATTCCGTTTGGAATGACGTGGTGTAATAAAATCCGCCATTTCCCCTCTCCAACCGTTTCAGCCGCGTGCACAAATACACGGTCTTTCAGTGAAACAGTTTCAGCACGCATCAGTCGGGCATTTGCCGTCCATGTTGTTAAGCCAATAACGATGACAACATTAATAATGCTGCCGCCAAAGAGGGCAATAACAATGAGTATGAGAAAAAACACGGGCGTCATATCAAAAATGTTAATAACAAAAGTCAGTATCTGATCGACCTTGCCGCCGAAAAAACCGGAAACAGCCCCAATAACGATGCCGACCACACCCGAGATTCCGGCCGCAAGAAAGCCGATGATGAGCGAGGTGCGTGTTCCGAAAATAACGCGGCTGAGCAAGTCGCGTCCGTAAGAATCCGTTCCTAGAAGATGCGTGGAACCGGGTGAAGCCAGTATATCGCCCGTCAGCGCCTTTGGATCGTACGGCGCAAGAAGCGGCGCACAAATAGACGTAAAGAGTATTAAGATAAAGAAAATAAGCCCCATCCGCAACGGAGAAATACCAAAAATCCGCGTAATAGCGCTTTGTGCTCTCTGTCTTTTAATCGCACGAAGTATCATGACCGTTTCATCCCCCTCGAGTTTGGTACTAAGTCAGCCGAATGCGCGGATCAAGCCATGCGTACACGGCATCCAGCAAAACCGTCATGATCGCGATGGTCATGCTCAACATCAAATATATACCGCTCAAAACCGCATAGTCGCGCTTGTTAATGGAGTCCAGTAACAGGCGCCCCATCCCCGGCCAGGCAAAAACGATTTCAACCAGCGCAACGCCCGCCAGACTGTAAGCAAGACCCATCCCAAGCATCGTTACCACCGGAAGAATAGCATTCTTCAAGATATACTTACGGAATATCTCTTTTTCTGACATACCGGTGGCGCGGTAAAGCGTGACGAAATCTTCATTCATAACCTGAAGTGCAGACGAACGCATGATGCGGTAATAGGAAGGGGCCGTCAGGATGGTAATACATGAAACTGGCAGAATCATATGTACGATAACATCCAGTACTTGCCTTAAGCCTGTATAGCCTGCGCGCACATCCACCATTCCAGCCGTCGGCAGCCATCCGAGTGCCGTCGCAAAAAGAAGCATAAGCATAAGCGCAAACCAAAAGCTCGGCATGGCATCAAGCATATAGGACAGGTTTGAAAAGAACTTATCGAATATCGAGTCTTTTTTACGTGCTGCACGCAGTCCCATGCTGCCGCCTAACAAGACGGCAAGTATTAAGGAGGTCAGGCTCAGTAGCAAGGTCGGCACAATACGCTGGCCCACAAGTTGAGTCACCGGCAAATTGTTTCGATATGAAAAGCCGAAATCGCCTTTCATAACGTTTTTAAGATAGACCCCGAACTGTACTAAGATTGGCTTGTCCAAGCCATATTTTTCTGTCAAAACTTGGATCATCTCGGGATTAGGATTATCTATTCCTGCCATGATGGATATGGGGTCTCCGGGCGCCAAACGGACAAGCGCGAAGTTAATAAAAACCGACACGACAACCGCCAGCATGCAAACAATAAAACGCTTACCAAGATATCTCCCCATTGCTATGCTTCCCCTTCCGATCAGGCTAGGATTACTTTAACAGACTAACAAGTAATACTAAAATAATACCATTTATGGGCTAAAGTGTCAACGACAATGACGCATAAACATCCATCAGTAACGCTTACTAATTTTGTATATATAGTATACAATTTTGGCAGCAAACGTGTTCTTCTATTTGATGATTTTTAATATACTCAACCCAGTTTTATTAATAAAATGGTCAATTTCGATATCTCTTGCAACTTGACGCTACGCGGCGGTTCTCCCATGTGTCGGGCCTGAAAAAAGGTTTTTATGAAAGGCAGACCAATGTTTTTGTGGCTTTTATTAAGCAGAAATGGCATAATAAGTTATACGCCTTACAGGCTAAGCTGAAAAATAATCGGAGGAGCAAAATGAACGGCAAGCACATGAAATTTGAAAACCCGATTAGACTCAAAGAGTTGGATCCAGAGCGAACCTTAAAAAAAATCGGCCTTCAGGAAAACAGCGTATTTTGTGATATTGGTGCGGGCAGCGGTATATTTACTCTTCCAGCCGCCGTATTGACCAGGAACCGGGTTTATGCTCTGGAAATCTCCGACGAGATGATTGCAATCATTAAAGAAAGAGCCTCGGCTATGGGTCTAAATAACATTGAGACTGTCCAAGTTAACCCCGACAATTTCAACGTGGAAGACCAGTGTGCCGATATTGCTCTGATGGTAACTGTTTTGCATGAAATAGATAACAAATCCGTCTTTCTGAATAATGTAAAAAAGCTCTTGAAGAACGACGGGAAAGCGGTTGTTATCGAATTTCACAAAAAAGCAACGTCCTTGGGACCACCTGAGGAACATCGCATTGGACGTGATGACGTTTTGGCGGAAATGAATGAAGCAGGCTTTGAGGTGCTCGAAGATTTTGATTTGGGAGAAAACTTTTACTGTATGATATTTAAATGCTGACACCACGACTGTTCTCAATGCGCTCCGGGGGTCACGGGTCAAACGTCTTTTGCCCAAGCCATTGTCCGCAGCACTGCCGTCGGTTTCGGAAACGTATACCGTTTTCGTGTCGGCCTTCTCAAAGGAGTTTTGATGAAAATACTGATTGATGCAGACGGATGTCCGGTCGTGGATATCAGTGTGCGTATAGCAAAAAAGCAGAAGATCGACTGCATTATCCTCTGTGATACGTCACACGTTTTCGAGAAAGACGGCGCGACGACGATGACTTTTTCGAAGGGGGCGGACAGCGTCGATTTTGCGCTGGTCAATCGCGTTGCACCCGGTGACATTGTCATCACACAGGATTATGGGCTCGCCGCAATGTGCCTGTCCAAAAATGCTCTGGTCCTGAACCAGGACGGGCTATCCTACACGGCTGACAACATTGACGCTATGCTGCTCGCCCGCCATACGGCCAAAAAAATCCGCAGTTCGGGTGGCAGGCTGAAGGGTCCGAAAAAGAGAACCCCCGCGCAAGACTCGGCGTTTGAAGCGGCACTAAACCGTCTGTTGGATAGCCGGGGTAAACCCCAATGAAAGCTGAGGTGCCAATTCGGCACTATACATATATGCTCCGCTGTGCAGACGGCACCCTTTACAGCGGGTACACAACGGACCCCGAGCGCCGCACCGCCGAGCACAACAGCGGACAAGGCGCGAAATATACCCGTTCCCGTCTGCCGGTCGAGTTGGTTTATACGGAGTGCTGGGCTACGAAAAGTGCAGCGTTAAAGCGTGAGGCCGCATTGAAAAAACTGAGCCGCATTGAAAAGCTCTCGCTGATTACACCGGTTTTTTAAAAGAACTGACGCGGCAGCGGACGCGACAAATAAATGCTAAAGGAAGTGTGCAGATCATGAAAATCGGCATGGTTGGCGGAATCGGACCCGAATCAACCCTGGATTATTACCAGCGCCTCATAAAACTATATCAAAAGAGGACGGGCGGCGACGACTATCCGGAAATTATTATTTACAGCCTTAACATGACTGCAATGCTCAAATTGGTCTCCGATAAAAAATGGGATGCATTAAGTGATATGCTGGCCGAGGCCATTTATGCACTCTATAGGGCCGGTGCAGATTTTGCGTTTTTAGCCTCGAATACACCCCATATTGTGTTCGAGAGGCTACAGAAGATTGCTCCTATCCCACTCGTGAGCATTGTGGAGGCGGCGCACATAGAAGCCGAAAAACTGAACTTGAAAAAGCTCGGTTTATTGGGAACTTCGTTTACAATGCAAAGCAGCTATTATCAAACCGAATTTGATAAGACTGGAATTGTGATCGTTGTTCCGAACGCCGAAGAACAGCGGACTATTCAGGAAAAGCTCTTTTCTGAAATTGAACAGGGGATCTTTCTTGAGGAAACCCGGCAGGGGCTTCTTAAGATTGTTCAGCGGCTGAGAAAAGACGAAAAAATTGACGGCGTCATATTGGGCTGTACGGAACTTCCTCTTATCCTGACAAAGGATGAATTTGGCATTCCTTTTCTTAATACAACGAAAATCCACGTTCAGCTAATTATAGAAAAATATGAGGAGCTGAGCGGCGGCCAAATCGCAAATTAGGTTTTTGCATGGTTTAAATTTGATTATATGAGAATATCTCCCCTCAATCAGGGGAGATATCTTTTTAATCTTCAAGGTACAAAAAACCGATATCAGCATTGCGGCAGCTTGGTCAGATCATATACTCGGGGCTTCTGGATTTGAAATAATCGTTCAGAAATTCTCTCGTCCGTTCGCACTGCGGTGCGTAAAAAACCTGTTTTGGCGTACCCTGTTCAATAATCTTTCCCTGATCCAGAAACAGCACCTTCGTTGCTACACGATAAACGAAGTTCATTTCATGTGAAACCAGCAGCATCGTCTGCCCGGCTTCAGCCGTTTTGGTGATAGTCTGCAACACCTCACCCACCAGTTCGGGGTCAAGTGCGGAGGTCGGTTCATCCAGAAGCAGAAGCTTGGGTTCCATCGCCAGGGCTCTTGCAATGCCGACCCTCTGCTGTTGCCCACCTGATAAATGCTTCGGATAGTAGTTTACTCGGTCGGAAAGACCCACCAATTCCAGTTTTTCTATGGCGATCTGCGTTGCTTCCTTGTCGCTGAGCTTTTTTACCGTTTTCAATCCTTCTTTGATATTGTCCAGCGCGGTTCGGTGCTGGAATAAATTAAATTGCTGAAAAACCATAGCGGTCTGCTGTCGAAGGGCAAGCCGCTCTTTTTTTGTAATACTTGTAAAATCAACCGTTAAGCCGTCCAGATCAATATGGCCCTTGTCTGCCTTTTCAAGGCAGTTGATGGAGCGTAGCAAGGTGGATTTTCCTGCGCCGGATGAGCCAATCAAAGCAACAACGTCACCGCTTTCGATGTCCAGAGACACATCGTCCAAAACCACATTAGCGCCAAAGGCTTTAGATAAATGATCAATACGAATCATACTCTGTCACCTCCGCCGAAGAAAAACAGTCCGCCGCGGATCCCCTGTTTCCCCTCCTTTGATGCTAAATCCGGAATCTTCAGGCTTTTTTCGATAATGAGGATAATGCGTTCAATGATTATCGTCAAGGCCCAGTAGATAATTGCCAGTGCGAGATACACTTCAAAGAAGCGGAAGTTGCTGCCGGAGATGATCTTCCCTGCCGCCGTCATTTCAATAACACCCGCAACAAATGCAAGCGATGTTCCCTTGAGCAGTCCGATCAGTGAATTGCCAAGCGGCGGAATCGCCACCGTGGCTGCCTGAGGCAAAATGACACGCCTCAGCACCTGAAAATAGCGCATCCCCAAAGATTCAGCCGCCTCTATCTGTCCCTTCTGTACTGATTGGAGTGCGGCACGGATAATTTCGGAATTGTAAGCGGCCTCATTAAAAGCAAAAGTAATAAAAACAAACAACATATCCGGTATGGCTTTAATGCTGTAGTCTGTACCATACTGCAGATTGATAGATTTAAGGATCATCGGAATGACGTAATAAGTCATGTAGAGCTGAACGATGATGGGTGTCCCGCGTATAAATGAAACAAAAAAAGCGACTATTTTATCGATGACCGGTATTTTTTTGATTCGGATAATCGCCAGGAGCAGCCCAAACAGCAGGCCAAGAACCATTGATACAGCGGTGATTTCAAGGCTGATGGGCAGATATTTCAGTAATTTGGGGATTGAGGAAAACACAACAGAAATATCAAATAATTTTCCCATGGTTTACCCCCTTTCTAATTCTATATTGCTGGTTTGATGTTTTGTGCCTGTTTCAAATTATCCCGCTCAGTCGTTGAAGAGCGTCGTTGAAAGATAGCGCTCTCCGTTATCCGGTGCAATGACCACGATGATTTTGTTCTCATCGAACTTTGCCGCAAGCTCGAGCGCGGCAAAAGCAGCGGCGCCCGAAGAAAAACCAAGGAGCAGCCCTTCTTCACCGGCCAGTTTTCTTGCGGTCGCAACGGCGTCCTCATCGGAAACCTGTATGATTTCGCTGTATATCTCTCTGTCTAAGACAGGCGGCACAAAGCCTGCTCCAATACCCTGTATTCGATGGGGCCCGGGCTCTCCGCCACTCAAAACAGGCGATTTTGCAGGCTCGACGGCCACGATGTGTATATCCGGCTTGACTTTCCGAAGAAAAGCACCGGTTCCCGTAATCGTTCCGCCGGTTCCCACGCCTGCCACAAAAGCATCGGGTGCGCTTCCAAGTGCTTCCAGAATCTCCGGTCCGGTAGTGCGTTCGTGGATCGCGGGGTTTGATATGTTCTCAAACTGGCGGAGAGAAACATAGCTGGGATGCTCCGCCAATAGTTCATCCAATTTTGCAAAGTTTGCCTTGATGCCGCCGCTCGCGGGTGTCTCAACGACAGTACCGCCATAGGCGAGAACCAGTTGCTTGCGCTCATTACTGACAGCATCGGGCATTATTGCGATAAAGCCATAGCCCTTTGCCGCTGCCACAAGTGCGAGACCAACCCCAGTGTTGCCGCTGGTGGCTTCCACAATCGTGCTGCCTTGTTGCAGGACGCCCGCTTTTTCCGCCTCGTTAATCATGTTAAGGGCGATTCTGTCCTTCACGCTGCCTCCGGCATTGAAGAATTCCAGCTTCACAAAGACTTCTGCTCTTTTCTCGCCCGGCTTCTTCCGCAGCTTTAATAACGGCGTCTTTCCTATTAAATCAAGAATCGACGTTTCATACTTTGCCATGACTCCTGCTCCTTCTTTCATCATTTTTCAGCCGGTGTAACTAACGCCGGTGTCCTTTTACGATTTCTTTGCTTTTTCAAATGCCTGTTCTAGATCCTCAGTCAAATCCTTCAGACTTTCTATGCCGATGGCCAGCCGAAGCTGACTGTCGACAATGCCGAGGGCGGCTCGTTCCTCCGGCGAGAAGGAACGGTGCGACATGGAAGCAACATGCTCAATGAGGCTCTCAACGCCCCCAAGACTAGGTGCCAGCTCAAATATCTTCAGGGCCTTAACAAATTCATTCGGACAATACCCCTCAGCGAGGTCAAAGGAAATGACAGCGCCGATTCCTCTAGCCTGTGACTCCTGAATTTTCTTTTCTTCCTCGGAATAGGAGCCCGCGTAATACAGCTTAGAAACCCCGGGATGCGTCTTCAAAAGTTCCAATATCCCTATCGTGTTTTCAGTCTGCTTATCAAAGCGTACACTCAGCGTCTTAATCCCTCGAATCAGCGAATAGCAATCGAAAGGACTGAGGACAGCGCCCTGATTAATCAGTTCGAAGCGCAGTTCTTCCGCTAGATCGGCGCGATCGGTGGTGATGAGCCCCGCCGTCACATCCGCGTGGCCGCTAAAATACTTGGTGGCTGAATAAATCCCCACATCCGCTCCCAGCGCCAAGCAGCTTTGATAGTAGGGTGTTAAAAAGGTGTTGTCTATTCCGACCAAAATGCCCTTTTTGTGGGCAAGCGCACTTATTTTCCGGATATCCGTTACCCGGAGGAGCGGATTGGAGGGCGTCTCAATAAAGATGCCTCTCACGTTATCGGTCAAATCCGACTCTGTCAGCGTGTTTAAATCGTCTATCAGCGCGTAGTCGATCCCATATTTCGGAAAAGTCTTTTTCACATAAGCATAGGTTCCGCCATAGACATTACTGTTAAGCAGAATTTTGTCCCCAGTTTTAAACAAAGAGAAAAAGGCAGCCGTAGCCGACATTCCGGTGGCAAACGCAAATGCAAATTCAGAGCCCTCGATTTTTGCAACCAACTTTTCAAGTGCCGTACGCGTGGGGTTTGCGCCCCGCGTATACTGGTATTCTCCAAATTCCTCCAAGGACTTTTGTGCAAAAGTTGTGGTTAAATAAATAGGCGGGACGACCGCGTGCAACGCATTGTCCTCCGGCGGGATCCCCTGTACGACCAGTGTTTCAAAATCCATAGCTGTTCCCTTCTAATTTTAATCCTTAAAGATTCCGACGTTTCCGTCATATCGGTCAATAAACTTCGAGGCCAACATTTTTTCACTCTCGCCGTCTCGAAAACGGACAAGTGCTGTATTCATGCGGCTAAAGCCCAATTTTTCATACCAGGCGAGCGTTTTAGGGTGTGTGTAGAGGGTGATAATCATGCCCTTCAATTGATCAACCAGTTCTTGCATGATTTGCTTTCCCAAGCCCTGAGCGTGATATTGCTCTGCCAGCGCTATGTTGAATATTGCGCCTTGCATGACGCCGTCAGAAATAGCTCTGCCGCAGCCAACGGTGTTGCCGGCTTCATCTTTTACAAAGACGACGGCATAACTGTTTTCGAACGCTTTTTGTATCGCATCGTTCGGCAAATTTGTCAATCCGAAATGCCGGAGCAGGTCAGCAACCTGCTGCCACTTTACGCCTTCATAATTTGTCTGAAATGTCACAGGCATCCCAATTCCCCCTAGGCAAACTTTTTGTCTCTGTCATGCGGCCGCATCCAAATCGACGTATCCGGTCCCTTCGGCAGGATTGCGGCCTTGCTTTCGTTCGCGTCAATATGAAGCGATAAATGATAGTGCTGCTTAATTGCATGGAAATCCGTTGTGTCGCCAAAACCGTAAGTCTGGTACAAATCCCTTGCATAGGCCCATAGATTCGGGAAATCAATCAGTCGGTTTCTGTTCACGCGGAAGGCGTTGTAGTAGGCAACGTCAAATCTGGCCAGCGTTACATACAGGCGCACATCGCTGTCCGTAAGCCTGTTCCCGTGAAGATAGCGGCTTTCACCCAAGCGTTTTTCCAAATCGTCAAGTCGTTCAAATACCACATCATAGGCATCCTCGTAGGCCTGCTGGCTCTGGGCAAACCCAGCTTTATACACGCCATTGTTGATGTCATTAAAAATCACGTCATTAAGTGCTCTGATATCAGCTTCCAGATCCTCCGGAAACAGATCCGGCGCGCCCTTCCTGTGATACTTCTTCCACTGTCTCTCCCAGTAGTAGGTCAGATTGTGGTAGTCGTTTTGAACAGCTTTTTTTGAAGCGATGTCTACAACTACCGGTACCGTCGGACGATCCTGATACGCAGGGTCAGCATTGCGATACACCTCGCTGATGTACTGAATGCCCAGAACAGGGTCGCGTCCCTCTGCATCCAATGAAAACGCCCAGTCAATACGATCGAGCTTCGGGCGCAGCGGACTCGCCGTGCCCAAGCTGATGACATTTTCCAAGCCCAGTATCTTTCTGACAATGACGGAGCGATGCGCCCAGGGGCAAACCGGCGCCCACAAAAGACGGTATTTTCCGGCTTCCACCGGAAGCTCCCCTTCCTTATCGCCGAAAGGCGTACCAAAACGGTTTCCCTGCCGGGAAAATTCGCCTTTTTCTCCGATTTCATTCTGCTTGCCGGTCTTATTCGCAGCCGCGTCATTCCGGTCTGTATGAATCTGGCACGCGTTAAAAGCGCATCCATTAATTTCGCTCATAGTCCGCTTCCTCTTTTCTTTGCAAAATCCTGCTCCGATACCGTGGCATTTTAGGCCCCGGAGCTCCAAAGCTTTTGCCTGTAAGGCGGGGACGATCTTCCCCGCCTTACAGCAGCCCCGCTGATGGTACCCCACCGGATACATCGGGTCGCTTCCCGATGTTCAGATAGTCCAGCAGTTGAACGGCGGTCTGGACATAATAGTCAACCGCCACCGGCAATGCTTCATCCTTAACGGTAAAGTTGCTGTGGTGCCATCCCGGTGCATTCGGCTCTCCGTTTGTTCCAATAAAAGCAAACACGCCCGGCACCTTTTCAAGATATGTTGCAAAGTCCTCTCCTCCGTTGGAGGGAGTGGCCTGCACGACGTTGGCAAAGTGCGCGCAAGCGCGTGCAACTTCCGCCGTAAATTGAGGATCGTTATAAGTGATATCCGGTCCCCTGCTCCAACTCACTGTGGTCTTAACCCCATAGGCCTCTTCCGCAGCGCCCACAATATTGGAAAATCGCTGCTTTAGAAGAATTCTCGTCTCTTCGGAGAAGCTCCGGGTCGTTCCCTCAAAAAATCCGCTGTCGGGCAGGACATTCCATGTTTCTCCTGCTTGGATATGAGTAATGCTTAAAACTGCCGCTTCACGCGGGTTCATGTTGCGGGACACAATCGTTTGAAGCTGCTGTATCAATGATGACAAGGTTGTGACGACATCAATTCCCAGATGAGGCTGCGCAGCATGGCTGCCCTTCCCTTTAATTTCCACTCTGAACTGATCGACGCCTGCCATAATGGCGCCGTCCTTGAGTGCAACAGTGCCTACGGGATAAGCCGGATTGTTGTGGAAGCCAACAATAACCGCCACATCGTCCAGATGTCCTGCCGCGATCACTTGCTTCGAGCCCCAGGTGGATTCCTCCCCGGGCTGAAAAATGAGTCGGACAAGCCCAGAAAGCTCTTCCTCACGCTTTTTTAACTCATAGGCTGCGCCAATAAGCGCGGTCAGATGAAAATCGTGTCCGCAGGCATGCATCAGCCCCTGTGTTTCCGAAGAATATGGCAAGCCTGTTTTTTCCTCTACGGGCAGCGCATCAATGTCTGCCCGCAGAGCGATTATCGGCCCTTTTTCTTTGCTGCCGATCTCAATGACAACGCCGGTCTCCAAGGGAGAAGGGCAGGCAGATATTGCCTGCCTTTCCAGCACCTCTCTAATATAGGCAGAGGTCCCGAACTCCTCCCCCGAAAGCTCCGGGTATCTGTGTATATGATGGCGAATAGTTACCAGCTCGTTATACAAATCGTCCGTCATTTTGAGTTGAATTCGTCGTCACTGGGCAGATAGTCCCCGCCAAAGTAAGTCTGGTACAGCTCCTGGAGTGTCCCGTCCGTGCGCAGCTCCGCTAGACGGCCGTTCACGAAATCACGGAGTGCTTCACCCTCGTCGGTTTTGGGGAAAATGTAATAGCTGTAGGCGGAACGGCTTTTGACTGCGTCGGCAGGTAGTTCGACAACCTTCAGTTGCTTATCAAGGCCGGAGCTTTTCAAAATAATACTAGCGGTAATAGCACTTTCAAGTTTGAAATCGCTGACCCCATCAATAACATCCTGGAACTGAAGGACAAGGTCTTTTTCCGTATAGTTGATGGTAATCGGGTTATCTGGATTTTCCTTGTTATAATTTTCGATGATGACGGAATAACTGATCGAAGGCTCCCCGCTTGTCACTTTGCCCGCAAGATCGTCAAAGGAGTCAATATCGGAGTCGATCGGGACAACAACACCCAACGGATTGCGATAGATGGGCTTTGAGAAGAGATATTTTTCCTCTCGTTCGGCTGTCTTGGAAAAGCTGTTTGCGCCAATCTGGTAGCGGTCGGTATCCAGTCCTGCGAGAACCGATGCAAATTCCGTTGCTTCAATCTCCAGATCATAGCTGCTTCCTTCAAAAACAGCTCTCAGCAGATCGATGTCAATGCCTTTGATGGTTCCGTCGTCATCTTGATACGTATAGGGGTTTGGATAGGCTCCGGTACCGACCAAGACAGTGCCGCCGCTTTCGGGACTCGCTTCCGCCGTTTGTGAGGGGTTCGCGCTTGCAGCAGTGTCATCAGTTTTTTTCTGGCAGCCGGCAAATATAGACAGTGTTATAGCCGATAGGCTTGCAATAATTATAATTCGCTTGGTTGAGTTCTTTTTCATGGTTATTTCCTCCACTCATTTCTGTTTTTTATGGCACGGATCGTGTTTTTTCTATATGAAACGTGTTCTTTCAACATCGCTCGTCGTTCCCTGCATTCACCTGCAGGGTGCAACACATTCCACGGGAATATATTTGCATCCCGTTTGACACCTCCTTTTTCAACCACTCCGATAAAAAGCCTTTTCCAGCATCGGCAATAGTGCCTCTATCTCACCTCTATATGGCGACTTGGTTTCGTCGGCAGATAGCTTCGAATTCTCTCCAAATTTCAACATCAACGGGAATGCCCTTTTCCTGATACAAGGCACGTTTTTCAAATTCCTTTTCCCCGTGAATATATATCCTCTGCTTCGGGTCTGCGATATTTGATTTGCGCAGACGCTCAAAATACGCCGAAAGTCTGGCTTTCATATCCTTTAAGTTTCCAAAACAGGTCGGGTCAAGTGCCAAAAAGAAGTGACAAGCGCCGTCCTTCACGGAGTTGGAAATGACATCGGAGCTCATTCCCCCGGAAAGAATCGCGGTTAGAATTTCGACAATGAGTCCTTGGCCATATCCCTTATACCCGCCGGCATCTTCTCCAGGTCCGCCCAGCGGATAGACACCGCCGATTGTTCGGTTGGGCAGATCGTCTAAAATTTCATTGGGATCGCTGCTCGGCTTTCCTGCCTGATTGAGTCCCCATGGAGATGGCAACTTTTTTCCCGCTTTGGAGCAGACTTCAATTTTCCCCAAACTGACAACGGTACTTGATGCATCATATAGGAAATCATAAGGCTCATTCGGAAATGAAAAGGCCACCGGATTCGTTCCAATTAAAGGAACCGCCCCGAAGGTCGCCGGCATAACCGCGCGAGAATTGGTCGTACAGATCCCAATCAAATTCTGCTTGCTGGCAAGCTGGGCATAATAGCCCGCTATCCCGAAGTGATTGGAATCTTTCGTGACAACAATGCCGATTCCCTGTGCTTTCGCCTTTTCAATTGCAAGCTGCATTGAAAAGAGGGCTGCCAGCTGCCCCATAGCGCGATTGGCGTTTACCAGCGCTGTTACAGCTGTCTCCAGCTCAATCATGGGTTTATTTTGAAGCACGACTATGCCGTTGGCAATGGTCTTTTCATACATCCCTAAACGTTGAATGCCATGGGAATCAATACCCGAAAGATTCGCCGTTATCAGCACATCCGTTATCGATCTGCTATCTGTCTCAGAAAATCCCCACTTAATGAAAAGCTGTTCAACCGCCGTCTTGAGCAGTTGATAAGGGACTATGACCTTATCGATCTGGATCATTTTAATATCTCCTTCAAACTATCCAGAAATAGATCATTTTCTTCCTTGGTTCCAATCGTGACACGGATCCATTTGGGATAACCGTATTCAGCACCACCGCGTACAAGGATATTGCGGCGGGCAAGCTCGGCAACCACCGGCGCCGCTTCCCGTTTGACGTGAAAGAAAATAAAATTGGCATTGGAAGGGATATAATTGAGACCCAGTTCGTCAAATGCGCGGTAATAGCGCTGAGATTCAACTTTGATATAATCCACAATGTAATCATGGAAAACCCGGTCTTCGAGGCTGATTTCAGCCGCCAGTGTTCCCAAATAGTTGGTGTTCGGGGGAATTTTCCAAGGGACGATCTGTCCGATGAGATCTTCATTAGCGATGGCATAGCCTACTCTTGCAGAGGCCAGCCCATAGGCTTTGGAAAATGTCCGAAGTAAGACCAGATTCGGAAAATTTCTCACTTCGTGGACCAGATCGGGTATCTCCTTTTCTCGAACAAAATCGATATAGGCTTCATCAATTACAACTAGTACGGACGGCGATAGCCACTTCAAAAATTCAAGAATCTCCTGCTGGCTCAGCACCGTTCCTGTTGGATTATTCGGATTGCAAATCCAGATAATTTTTGTTTTGTCGGTGATTTTCTCGGCAATCTTTTCAAGAGAAACACTGTGGCTCTTAAGCGGCACGTGGACGATCTTTCCGCCCGCCAGTTCTCCGAACACCTTGTAGAATTCAAACGACGGATCGGGAAAGATGACCTCGTCACCGGGATTTATAAAAATTTGAGATAAGAGGCTGATCAGCTCAAAGGACCCATTGCCCACCAGGATTTCTTCCGGTTTAACATCATAAAAAGCCGAGAGCTTCTCCCTGAGCGGTCCTGCAAATATATCCGGATAGGAATTCAAATCATTGGCATGACTGGATAAATAGGCCTTTACTTTCGGAGAAAAGCCGATGGTGTTTTCATTTCGGTCCAGCTTGACGATTTGCCCCGAGACCGGTAGGGCTTCTCTTTTGATGTAACTGATTTTCTTTTCTTTGACCGCATCTTTTACTGTTATTGACATGCCTTTTGTCCTCTCTATGCAAGATATCCCATCCCTGATTGATGTGCTCGCGCTTAGTCCATTATGTTAGACCGCAAAGTTATCGAGCTATTGCTGCAGAAAACGGACGGTAGTATTTGCTTTGCGATATCCGCCGATCGGTTTCAAGCAACGCATCGTAAATTTCTTTCGCCGAAAACCCGTATCCCAGTCTGTTCAGGGACTGTCGGTAATCAGTCCAAAGACTTTCCGAAATCAATCGAAGGTCGTCTTCTCCGCCTTCCTTAATACCCATATCACTTAACACCAGCGTATTTTCGAACTGTGAAAACAGCTTAATTACGCGCTCGATCTCCTCCGGCGTTTTCCCTTCCAAGACCTGCTGAAGCAAGATGCCATAGCCTACTTTTTCTCCGTGGAGCAGATGAGACGCTTCTGGACTATTGCTCAAGACGTTATACAGCGGATGGGCAATGCCCTGGTACAGCGTATCTGTCTGGAGACTGCCTGTCAGTCCTGCCAGAAAAATGATAGCGTCTATAACCTGAACGGCCTCAGTGCCAATTTCTCCGTGTGCACGTTTTTCGATCGCGCTGGCTGTTTTTTCCGTCAGTATGTTACGCAGCTGGTCCGCCACTTTAATCATCGTCTGAAGAAAAGTGGACGCTCCTTCGACTTTGTCGTAAGGATATATCTCATACCATTTTGCCAGAGAATCTACTATACCCGCATAAAGGTATCGCCTTGGTGCATCAAATAGGATTCGGGTATCGGCCAGAATGAGCTGCGGACCGATTGTATTGAAGAAGCCCCCCTGAAATCGCCCCTCATCATCATATATGATGGAGACCGCCGCCCAGGCCGCACAGGTTGCCGCAATGGTCGGAACCGTTACGATGGGTACTTCCAGGTAGCTTCCGACCAGTTTAGCGGTGTCCAGGACCCTGCCGCCGCCCACACCAATGATGAGGTCAACGCCCGCGTAAGCATCTGCAATTGCCCGCGCTTTTTTTAAGGTAACATAGCCGGAGAAGTGATACGATGTGTAGCGAATTCCTGCTGCTTCCAACGTCGAGTGCAGGGCTTCTCCCGCTGCCTTGAAGCTGTTTGGAGAGCCGATTATCAATGCATTTGATCCATACTGCCGGATATATGCCCCGCTTTTCTTTAACAGATCGGGCTCACTGTAATATTCCTTTGGTGCTTTGATTTTCACCATATTGCCTCACACTTCTTCCCTGTGGTGGGGCGTATTCCACCCCGAAAGATCGGGGCCTTTCGGAAGAATTCGGAATGGATTTGCTGCGACATTGCCCAATTGATACCCCCTCTTAATTGCGTCAAAATCTGTAGTGCTGCCAAATCCCGGGGTCTGATAGAGGTCTCTTGCGTAAGCCCAGAGATTCGGAAAGTCTACCAGTCGGTTCCGGTTCGTTCGGAATACAAGATAATAGGCCGCGTCAAATCTCGCCAAAGTGACATACAATCTGACATCGGAGTCCGTAATCTGATTTCCGAATAAATAACGTTGTTTTGATAGTCTTTCTTCCAGCCAGTCTAGCCGAGCGAACAAGACATCATAGGCATTTTCATAGGCTTCCTGAGACTCTGCAAATCCGGCTTTATAGACACCGTTATTAACTTCGTTAAAGAGGATTTCGTTGAGCGCATCAATATCATCGCGCAGCATCTCGGGGTATAGATCCGGCGCACCTTTTTTATGGAAAGGTTGGAAGGCGGTCTCCAAATAATTGGTCAGCCTGAAGTAATCGTTATTGACGACTTCTCGCGTCTTAACATCCACAAGTGTCGGCACGGTTGCACGACCCGTGTACTCCGGATCCGTGGCAGCATAGATTTCAGGCAAATATCGGATTCCAAGGACAGGATCAATCCCGCCTTCATCTAATGTAAACGCCCAGCCCTTATCCGTTCGCTCAGGACTGGCCGTTCCGAGACTAATAACATTTTGAAGGCCAAGGAGTTCCCTGACAATGACCGCGCGGTGCGCCCATGGACAAATTCTTGCCCAAAGCAGACGATATCTCCCTGCTTCCGCAGGCAGTTCCCCCTCACCGGTGCCAAACGGCGTAGTAAAACGGTTCTGCTGTCTTAAAAAGCGGCCATCCTCTGTTATCTCGTGGGCCTTCTCACTGGTGGCAATCTTAAAATCATGGTCCTTATCCATAGCCTCATTCGCCCTTTCATTCCGGTTTCTTAAGCGCCAATACATTCTTTTCATATAGTTATAATATGAATTAAAGCAGCAAATGTCAATTCAATTTTGTTTTCCGGACTAAATTCTGTATTCATACTCAAAATAACGAATGTTCTCAAATATCTTTTTAGCAATAATATATATAATGCCTATAATAATAGTATACTATTTCTCATCTTAAAAATAGCAAGGGTTTGTCCGAAGACATACCCTTGCTCGTCAGTCATATTTTATATGCGCTACAGATTTTCAATTATAGCCAAGCAAGCCCATCGACCGCGCATTTCAGTCGTTTCATTGCCTCCTGCAAAGTCTGTCTCGGGCAGGCAATATTGATGCGCTGGAAGCCTTCTCCTCCGGCGCCAAACATGCGCCCCCCATCCAGCCATAAACCGGCCCTGTCGACAATAAGTTGATCAAGTTCAGTGTCCGAAATTCCCAGCGCTCTGCAATCAAACCAGATTAAGTAGCTGCCCTCCGGCTCGACAAGCCGAATCTGAGGCAGCTGTTCTGCAAGAAAAGACCTAACAAAAGCAAGGTTTTCTGTAAGGTAGGCTTTCAGTTCAGCCAACCAAGACGCGCCGTGCTCATAGGCCGCTCGGCAGGCCACAAGCCCCATAAGGTTTGGCTGGCTATAACCCGCACGATGGACCTCCTGACGGAAACGCCTGCGTCTATCGGGATTCGAGATAAGAATGTTGGATATCTGCAAGCCTGCCAGATTAAAGGTCTTTGTTGGTGCGGTGCAGGTGACGGTCATATCGGCAAATTCAGGCTTCAAGCCTGCAAACACAAGATGCTGCCGACCGGGGTAAACAAAATCGGCATGTATCTCGTCGGAAACAATCAATACGCCGTGCTTAAGACAAATATTACCCATTGCAATGAGCTCATCTGCCGTCCATACGCGCCCGATCGGATTATGTGGACTGCAGAGAATAAAGAGCTTTACCCCATTTTGAGCAATTTTATTCTCGAAGTCTGCAAGGTCAATGCTATACTTGCCGTCGTTATATGTCAGTTCATTTACAACCAGCGTCCGTCCATTCTGACAAACCGATTCCGAGAAGGGATAATAGACCGGCTGCTGAATCAACACAGCTTCGCCAGGATGTGTAAATGCCCGGATGGCGGCGCATAAGGCAAATACCACGCCAGGTGTTTTTATCAGCCATTCAGGAGAAAGCTGCCAGCCAAAGCGCTCACCATACCAGTTCGACAAGGCACAAAAGTAGTCATTCCCGGCAGTATCACTGTAGCCGAATATCCCATGACTGATCTCATCGTTCAGTGCGCTTAAAACCTCCGGCGGCGCCTTAAAGTCCATATCTGCCACCCAAAGAGGCAAAATTCCTTCCGGTTTTTTCCTCCTTACGGCAAAATCGTATTTGAGGGAATCTGTCCCATGACGCTCTATGATCTGATCAAATGAATACGTCACAGTGTCCTCGCTTCCAGCGCCTGTTTTAAATCCGCTATAAGATCATCGGCGTCTTCCAGACCCACAGACAGGCGAAGCAGACGATCATTGATGCCCTTTGCCTCCCGTTCCGTTTGGGGCACATCCGCATGTGTCTGCAGCATCGGATAGGTGATCAGGCTCTCAACTCCACCCAAGCTTTCCGCATATTGAATCAAAGAAACCTGATTAAGAATGCGGAGTGCCGTCTGTGGACAATCCGTTTCAAAAGAAATCATGGCACCAAAGCCGCAGGACTGTCGCTTCGATATTTCAAACCCCGGGTGAGACGGTAATCCGGCATAGTGAACGGAGACAATCCCCTGCTGTTCAAAAAGCCACCGAGCGAGCTTCATGGCAGTCTCCTGCTGGCGCTCCATACGGATCGGCAGTGTTTTAATGCCCCGTATCAGCAGCCAACTGTCAAAGGGGGATAGGCAGGCTCCAATTGTTTTATAAATAAAGAGTAGTTTTTCCGCAAGCACGCTGTCGGAAACAACCAGAAACCCGGCCAGGGTGTCGTTATGCCCGCCAAGATATTTCGTGCCACTATGCAGCACAATGTCCGCGCCTAAAAGCAACGGCTTCTGAAAATAGGGTGTCAGAAAGGTATTATCCACAATCAGCAGGATGGCATGCTTTTTGCAAAGCGCTGCCACGGCAGCAATGTCAGTCACCTGCATCATCGGATTTGTTGGCGTTTCAATAAACACCGCCTTGGTTTCGGGTCGAATCAGGGCTTCTATTGAATCAGCGGATGCCATGTCAACAAAATCAAAGTCGATGCCGTTTTTGATAGAAATATGATGGAAGAGCCGATGGGTTCCCCCGTATAGATCGTCGGACGCAACCACATGATCCCCGGGCGAAAACAACTCCATCAGTACGGTCACGGCTGCCATTCCCGTTGAGAAGGCCATGGCTTCAAAGCCGCCTTCTAGCGCTGCCATAGTTTTTTCCAAATGCTCTCGGGTCGGATTCTGCGTTCTGGAATAATCAAAGCCTGTACTTTGTCCGACGCTCGGATGGGCAAACGTGGCCGACTGGAAAATCGGAACACTTACCGCGCCTGTCCTGTCATATTTTGTAGTCGTACCGTGAATACATCGTGTATTAAAATCCATATTATAACTCCAATCAGATAGTTGATCAAGAAGACCGCCATAGGATCGTCTTCGTAAAATTTACATCAAATTTAATAGGACTTAAGCAATTAACACGCTCGTCCTTTCTCATGAAATATCAGAGATGCAGATAACCGGCTATTTTCTCTCAAGGTCTTGCGTTTTTCAGAGGCATCCAGCCTTTAGCTCAAGCATTGAAAGCCATCGAACAACTGATCGTTCGATGCGGTTATCTGCCCGGGCATTCGAAATAGGCCCCATCTTTCCAATACGGCGTTCGTCGAAGGATGCATGGGGCCGGGTTTACGAAACAGCATGACGTTTTCCACCCTATGCGTCTGTGCGAAAAGCAACCGACGGCAGTCTTCTACTATAGTCCTCACGTTATCCCTCTATTCTTAGATGATTAATATGAAAATAATAGGCGAAATTGACGTATTTGTCAATAATAGAGTAAACATATATACGATTAATAATTTATCTTATAATCCAATGATTATTTGTTAAAATGACGAATAACAGACTTATAAAGCTAAAAATCGCTTCTGCTTGAATATAATGACGGCTTGACACAATTATGAATTAGTGATAATATTATTCATACTATTAATATATGTATTATATTTATTCAAGCAATGGAGGTCCAACGTGAAAAATATCCTTTGTTTTGGGGATTCGAACACATACGGTTATAAGCCCGACGGCACGGGCCGCTATGATTTCAATGTGCGTTATCCAGGTAGGCTCCAGTTGATACTTGGGGAGGCGTATCATATCGTTGAGGAGGGCTGTCCTGGAAGAACAACGGTGTATGAAGACCCGAATAACCCCTATAAACGCGGTCTCGACTATATAACGCCCTGTCTGATGTCACATAGACCGCTTGACTATGTCATTGTGATGCTCGGAACAAATGACTGCAAGTCCGTTTTTAGAGTAAGCGCTCCTGAAATTGCAGCCGGTCTTTCCCGCATCGTTGAAAAAATAAGAGACATAGCCGGGGCAGAAACCGGAGTTCTTCTCGTTTCTCCGGTTCCTCTCGGCTCGAACATGGGAAAGCCCGGCTATGATCCTGAATTTGACCGGGAGTCTGTTTCCGTGTCCAAAGCGCTGGCAAACGCTTACGCGAAGCTCGCCGAAGAGGCCGATTGTTGTTATTTGGATGCCTCGTTAATTGCAGCGGCAAGTCCTATCGATGAGGAGCATCTTGATGAAACTGCACATCTGAATCTGGCAAGCGCCCTAGCAGCTCTGCTGCTAAAGGATCGTATAATGAGAAACAATGTGGATAAAAGAGATCGTCTATGATAAAATGTGGTAAAGAATTTGGATTTGCAACTCGTGCGGTACATGCCGGAAACGACGTGGATAAGGAAACCGGTGCCATCAGGCGACCGATAACAATGGCAAACAGCTATCTGCTTCCCTATGACCCATCCGATCTCAATTGGAGCAGCGCCGACAAGAACCTTTATACGCGCAACGGCGGTGCAAACCAGCAGTATCTGCAGGAAAAACTTGCAGTTTTAGAAAACGGCGAGGACTGTGTCGTGCTCGCAAGCGGTGTTGCCGCTCTTTCGGGCTTGTTTTTCGCTTTGCTTGAAAGCGGGGATCATGTGATTTTTTCGAGCGTAACATATGTTGCGGTTTATCGGTTGTTAAACGAGCTGCTCAACAACAAATTTAAGGTTGAAACTTCGATTGTGGACACCTCCGATTTGGATCAGGTCAAAGCAGCTATCCGCCCTAATACAAAACTGATCCACATCGAAACACCCGGCAACCCGACATTGAGTATTACCGATATACGTGCTATAGCGGATATTGCGCATCAAAACGGCGCTCTTCTTTCTGTTGACAACACCTTTGCTTCTCCCTACAATCAGCGTCCGATCGAGCTGGGAGCGGACTTTTCAATTGAGAGTCTTACAAAATATATAAATGGCCATGGTGATGCGATGGGCGGTGCCATTATAGGCAAAAAGCTCTATCTGGACGTGATTAGGGCGCAGTCTCAGGTTAATCTTGGCGGCGTGATAAGTCCGTTTAACGCTTGGCTGATCATGCGCGGTTCTGCCACGCTCCCTCTCCGAATGAAGCAGCACAACGAAAATGCGCTGAAGGTCGCCCGCTATCTTGAAACGGTGAAGGGTGTCCGCTTTGTTGCTTATCCCGGCCTTGAAAGCAACATAGGATATGAGATTGCGAAAAAGCAGATGTCCCCTGGTTTTGGTGGCGTCCTCTCTTTCGGTTTAAAAGCCGATCACGACACCCATAATCGCTTTGTCAGTCATCTGCAAGTGATTACCTCGGCGGTGTCTCTAGGGCATGACGAAAGCCTTATAGTCTTTTTAGGGGAAAACGATGAGCGCCAATATTTGTATCCTGAAGAGTTTCACGATGGATTCTTCCGTTTCAGCGTCGGTATAGAGGATGCGGAGGACATTATCGGCGACTTGCAGGAGGCTTTTGAAAAGGAATCTTTAATTTAGACAGGCACAACTTAAAACGAGGTGTAATTGGTGAAATTAGCAATGGCTCAAATCTCGATGTCGGCATGCATTGAGGAAAACCTGAACAAAGCGCTGCATTATATGGCGCAGGCGGCTGAAGCCTCTGCCGAACTCATATTCTTTCCCGAGGTGCAGCTGTCGCCTTTTTTCCCTCAGTATGAGGGGCGGGACGCCGACACCTATCTACTAGACGAACGGCATCCTGCAATTCGTGCTCTCTGCGATAAGTGCAGGCAGCTGTCAATATACGCATCACCGAATGTCTATTTGATGCAAAATGGCAGGCGTTATGACGCCTCCCTGTTTATTGACAGCCGCGGACACATCTGTGGTATCTCCAAGATGGTCCACATCACTCAGGCGGTGAATTTTTATGAGCAGGATTACTACAGTCCTTCCGACGACGGTTTCCATGTGTATGAAACGCCCTTTGGCAAGATCGGCATTGTAATTTGCTTTGACCGGCACTTGCCCGAAAGTTTCAGGACCTGCGCATTAAAAGGGGCGGACCTCATTTTGATTCCTACTGCCAATTTGACCACGGAACCACTGGAACTTTTTTCGTGGGAACTGCGTGTACAAGCCATGCAGAACACCGTATTTGCGGCTATGTGCAACCGCGTCGGAACAGAAGGCCAAATAAGCTTCGCGGGACAGTCGATGATTGCGGATCCGATCGGTAACCTCCTTGCTAGAGCCGATGATCGGGAACAACTGCTCATCGCCGAGCTGCCGCTTGAAACACTGCCTTCTATAAGATGCGAGCGGCCTTTTCTTTCTCTGGTGCGCCCCGAGTTTTATTGGAACGCTCAGAACGAATCTATTTAGGTTTGCTGCGACTGCACGGGGGCATTTAGAAGTCTCTGCCGCACCCACATTTATGAGCTGCTGTGATCAATATCCTATGCAAAGTCTCACATGTTAAAATCCCTTCGGTTTATGTAACCGCAGGGATTTTTTGCCGTCCATTTGGCTTGAACGACCGGTAATTGACTTCGTGGCAAATAACGTGTCGGCTTTTCTGCCTAGTATACGGCGTTTTGTCCAAATGTGCATAGTCGAAATTTGGGGCATAGGCTGCAAACTGTCATCAGTGTTCCAATAAAAAGCACCATTTAGGATTTTGGTAGCATTTAGAAACAGTTTTCGGAAAAAGTTGCTTTATTTTTCTCAAAGTTATTCATATTTTTATAATAGGATTAGTATTTTTTGAGTGCTATTTATACAGGGAGGAGTCACGTGAATGACAAGTGCTTATCCGTTGGGATAGCAGAACAGGCCGTTGGCGCATGGAGAGACATCGGCAAAAGCACGCATGTCATGTGCTGCCATGTTTCGCTGAGAATCTACCACACAGCAGGATTAATCGGAATAGTTGAAATGGAGGTTTAGAAGATGGCAAAGCTTGATATAAATCTATCGAAGGTACTTAGCGGCGAAATGAGCACAATCGATTATATTGCCGGTACTGCCGAAAGCAAACTTGCACATTGTCTTGAAAAGGACCCCGACAACCGATGGATTTATGATATTCAGGTCGCCCAATGGGCGCAAATACGCGACGCCCACAGGAACGGCAAAAAGATCATTGCATTTGGCGGCCCTGTTCCGGCAGACCTGATATACGCGTTTAACTGTCAACCCTATTATCTGGATCAACTCCCGCTGAGTACGGCTCCGATGCCGGATATGACTGCCCGGTTTGTCGACACTGCCGTGGCAAAATCAAACCAAAGCATGTGCTCCATCAGCAAAGTCGAATTCGGTACCGCCCTGCTCGACCAAATCGGTATCCAGCCCGACGCTTTTGTCTACTCGACTGTGCCTTGTGACTCGTCGCGTATTGCATTCCCCGTTATGCAGAAATTATGGAATTGCCCTGTCTTTAACATAGACCTTCCCTTCCGCAGAGATGAACGCGGCATTGCATATCTTGTTAAGCAGACGAAAGAGTTTATCGCTTTTATGGAAGAACTAACGGGCACTAAGCTAGATTGGGATAAGGTTAAGGAGTGTCTGAAAGTTGCCAATCACTCGAATGAACTGATCGGGAAGATTGCCGACCTGAGAAAACACACGCCCTGTCCCCTGCCGGGTACGCTTCTTGTTACAAACGCCTGTATGAGCGGTCAGGCTGCTGATCCCGCAATGGTAGAATTCCTTGAAAAAGAACTTGAGGTCGGCGAGATGATGCTGGCCTTGGAGATGGGCCCCTGCCCCGGGGGCGAAAAATATCGCATGCTCTTCCTTCAAAATATGCTTTGGACCAATCTGAGAAGCTATGGATATCTTGAGCGGGAATACGGTGCTGTCTGCATTATGGATGTTCTAGGCCACTATCACCCGGATATCTATGAGAATCTGGATGATCCCGAGGACTGCTACAAGGTTATGGCAGTCAAGCAAATGAACCTGCCAATGATACACGGGGCAGCCGGCCCTGTCGACTACTACTGCGATCGGGTAAAGTACCTTATGGATAATTTCAACATCAATACCTCTGTCTTCCTTGGTCATGTCGGCTGCAAGCACACCTGGGCTTCCACGAAGATTTTGTCCGATTATATTCAAGAAAACTATGGTATTTCAACACTATTGCTTGATGTGGATTGCATTGATGGCCGCTACAAATCTGCCGAGGAAGTTCAGGATGCCATCGCCGAGTATCTCACAACTGTCGTCAGAATTTAATGAACCAGTGCTGCCTTGTACAATACGTTATCAACATTTCAAAGCGCCACAAGTTCAGATAGAAGCCGTTTGGATAGATAATTGCAGGTGGGAAGTGTGCATGAATGCACTCGACCCACCTGTATTTTTACCCGCTGTTTTCTGCTAAAGCAACCGTCCCTGCTGCTATTTTTTTGCCATAGAATCTTACATTTTGTGGAGAACGCAACACTGATAAGCACGAAGACATACAAGCACGTCCGATAGCCGTACCCTATATTAAGGATTGACAAACGAAAGAAGAAGAAGTATGCTTTTTATATCACACTAATTATATATGATTAGTGTCGTTCGTAACTTTATTTAGGAGTCCATATTTATGCATAACAAGGGCACAGAGATCACCTTTCCCTGTGAAACAGCTGGCTGCGAAGTCTTGGATCCACCTCAGTATGCCGAACTGATTAAAGCTGAAATGAGTTCTATTCAAATGAGACGGCGTTATTGGGACGATTATAACCGGACCGATGAGGCTATTCGTAGCTCAACGCTCCATCAGCTTTTTATTGAACAATGCGCACGTACGCCTGAGAATACGGCAATTATTCTCGGAGAAGTGCGTCTGACCTATGCGGAGCTTGACCGCCGATCGAATCAAGTTGCTCAGTATCTTAAAACCTTTGGTATAGTTGCAGGCGATTTCGTCGGCGTTGCGGCTAAACGGGTTCCCGGATCTATTGTAAACCTTCTCGGCATATTGAAAGCAGGCGCTACCTATATACCCATAAAACCTGATTGCCCCGCAGAGCGGGTAACCTATATTCTTCAAAACAGCGAAAGCAAACTGCTTTTGGAGCAAGATTTTTATGAGACACACGGTCTGAACGATTACACCGCGGCACCGGTTAATGAGGGGCGCCCTGAGAACTTGGCTTATGTTATTTACACGTCAGGCAGCACCGGAACACCCAAGGGCGTCATGATAACGCATCAGAGCGCCGCAAATACGGTAATAGATATCAATCAAAAGTTTGATATCACTGCCGAAAGCAGACTCATTGGGCTTGCATCTCTGAGTTTCGATCTGTCTGTTTATGATGTTTTTGGGGCGCTCAGTACCGGTGCATCACTTGTTTTGGTCCCGGATCAGCGCGATATGCAGAACGTACTTGCTATTATCGAAACCCACGGAATCACATTCTGGAATTCCGTTCCGGCCGTCATGAAAATGCTTGTTGATTATATGGATGACAGGGGCCTTGCTTTTCAAGGTACATCTTTAAAATCTGTTCTGTTGAGCGGTGACTGGATTCCGGTTGCTCTGCCGGACAGGATAAGGACGCACTTTCCCAATGCGCAGGTGGTTAGTCTGGGCGGTGCAACCGAAGCCTCTATCTGGTCAATTTATTACCCGATTGAAAAGGTCGACCCGGATTGGAAAAGCATTCCTTACGGAAAGCCCCTCGCCAATCAAAAGTTTTATGTACTCGATGAGACCCTTGCGCTCTGCGCTTTAGATGCCGTTGGGGAGCTGTATATCGGCGGCTTCGGTGTGGCACAAGGTTATCTCAACGACGCAGCTAAAACAACCAGCGCATTTATACACCATGCCGAGCTTGGCATCCTTTATAAAACAGGCGATTTCGGTGCTCTCCGAAAAGATGGCAATATTGAATTTCTGGGTCGTATGGACACACAGGTAAAAATTAATGGTTATCGCGTCGAATTGGGTGAAATCGAGTATCAGATCAAACGGCATCCCGCAGTAAACGATGCTATTGTAGCTGCCAAGGATGATGACAACGGGAAAAGATATCTTGCGGCCTACGTGGTTCTTCGGTACGAAAGTGAAGCACAAGAACTAAAATCCTTCCTCACAGGAACTTTGCCGCCCTATATGATTCCCTCGCGCTACGTCTTTCTCTCACATTTTCCTCTTTCCGGGAACGCAAAGGTTGATCGAAATCAGTTTTCGGATCCGGGTTAACTGTACAAACATCGTTGCAGCTTAAATTTATATACGAAAAACTAGTGGGGCATATGAAGATATTAATTACAGCAGGCGGAACGACCGAAAAAATTGACGACGTTCGCCATATTACAAACACCTCTACGGGGGCGCTTGGCTGCGCTATAGCAAAGGCTTTTTTGTCTTTGTCACAAGTAGAAAAAGTCCTTTATATCTGTGGAGCTGGGGCACTGGCCCCGGAAGTCGGCGCTCGGGTGGAAATTTACCGCATCTCAGATGTACGGGACCTACAAAAGACGCTTGAACACATTTTTTCGGAGGTGAAAATTGATGGCATCGTCCACTGTATGGCCGTCAGTGATTACGCCGTGGACAATGTAAGTTCTTCAGAGCTGCTTGCCGCTCAACTGGCAAACCGGCTCCCGCTGCCAATGTCTCCGGAACAGTTGTCTGTTATAGTAAGCAGCTGTCTGAGTGCGCAAAACAGTCTCGCCTCCAGCGGAAAAATCAGTTCGGATATGGACGATCTTCTGGTCGTTATGAAGAAAACCCCTAAAATCATCGGGATGTTTAAGTCGATTCAGCCACAGGCTGTTCTTGTGGGTTTCAAGCTGCTCAATGGTGTAGGCAGAGACGTTTTGATCGATACCGGTCGCAGGCTCATGCAAAAAAATAACTGTAATTTCGTCTTTGCAAACGACTTGCAGGAAATTTCGCCTAAGTGCCACAGCGGATATCTGATTCAGTCGGATCTGTCTTATGAACGGCTTGAAGGCAGACCGCAAATTTCACACACCATAGCCATACGCGTTGTACAAGCGATCTGCGGAAAGGAAGCGTGTCTATGAAAAATGTCCTTTTGGGCGTCACCAGCAGCATTGCGGCCTACAAAACAGCTGAGCTTGCAAATGTTCTGACAAAAAAAGGCTATACGGTCGACGTTGTTATGACCGAAAACGCCACGAGGTTTATTGCCCCGCTCACCTTTCAGGCCCTGACAAAAAGAAAGGTCCATGTTGGCATGTTTGAAGACGACTTTCAAAATAGCGTTGAGCATATCTCGCTTGCAAAACGAGCCGATCTTTGCCTGATTGCGCCTGCAACCGCTAATTTTATTGGCAAGCTCGCGTCGGGTATTGCAGATGACATGCTTACGACTGTTGTGATGGCAATTAAGAGCACGCCTGTATATATTTGTCCAGCGATGAATACAGCTATGTATGAAAACAGCATCGTTCAGGAAAACATTCAAAAACTCATCAGACACGGCTATCAGTTTATCGAGCCCAGGGAGGCCCTGCTGGCCTGCGGGGACCTCGGCAAAGGAGCGCTTGCAGAAGTTGACGTGATTATCACCGAAGTCCTGCACCGGCTTCAGCTTTTATAGCTGCTCCGAAATGTGCCCTTTTGCCAGGCTCCTATATCCCCTAAACAAAAAACAGACATACAACCATTTAGCAAGGAGATTAAAATCTATGGAAACCATTTATGACAAGCAAAACAAACTGACAGAGATACTGAAAGGACTAGACAGCGCAGCCGTCGCTTTTTCGGGCGGTGTTGACTCCACCTTTCTGCTATATAGCGCCCAGCAGGCGCTGGGTGATCGACTGGTCGCTGTGACTGCGCGTTCCAAAAGCTTTCCCGCAAGAGAACTTGAAGAGGCACAGGCTTTTTGCACCAAACACGGGATCGCACATTTGATCGTTGATTCCGAGGAACTCGATATTGAGGGCTTCTCGAATAACCCTATCAATCGCTGCTACCTATGCAAAACCGAACTTTTTACCAAAATTAAGGAATTTGCGGCACAGCGCGGAATCAACAAGGTACTGGAAGGCTCCAATGCCGACGATATGGGCGATTTTCGTCCCGGGCTGCGGGCCGTTTCGGAACAAGGAGTTTTAAGCCCTCTGCGGCAGGCCGGGCTCAACAAGGAGGATATACGCCAGCTTTCAAAGCAGCTCGGTCTTCCGACCTGGGACAAACAGTCTTTCGCCTGCCTCTCCTCCCGTTTTCCCTATGGGGAGTCCATTACACCCGAAAAGCTCCAATTGGTGGACGCAGCGGAGCAGTTTTTGATTGATCAGGGCTTCCATCAAATCAGGGTCCGTATACATGGAAATCTGGCACGTATCGAAACAGATGAGGCGGGGTTTGCGAAACTCTCTGTTGAGGCGATGCGAAAAAGCGTTCACGAAAAGCTTAAAGAAATTGGATTTACGTATGTTACAATTGACCTTCGGGGTTATCGGACAGGCAGTATGAACGAAACACTGTCAAGCGCCGCAAAGGACGCTATAATAATTAAACGGGCATAATAGACCGCTTAATTCAATGAAATGCCTATGAAAGGACCCCCATGTTAAACGAATTATCTCGGACACAGCTTTTGCTTGGCAAACCGGGCATCGACACGCTTAATGCTTCATCCGTTGCGGTTTTTGGTCTTGGCGGCGTCGGTTCTTATACTGCGGAGGCGCTTGCCAGATGTGGACTCGGAACCATTGCTCTTTTTGACGACGACAGAATTTGTGTCACAAACATCAACAGACAGCTTCTGGCAACGCGCAAAACGGTCGGACATCCGAAAGCCGAAGAAATGAAAAATCGCATACTAGAAATTAACCCGAAGTGCCGCGTAGAAGTCAACGCGGTTTTTTACGGCGAGCTAAATGCTGATGATTTTCCGCTTGATCGCTATAACTATGTCGTGGATGCCATTGATACTGTCTCCTCCAAGCTCCTGCTGGTAGAGCGGGCAAAGGCCGCGAACATTCCTATTATCAGCTGTATGGGTGCGGGCAACAAGCTCGACCCGACAAGGTTTGAGGTGACGGACATTTCAAAGACTTCAGTCTGTCCGCTTGCGCGGGTCATGCGCAAGGAACTGCGGGCCAGGGGCATCCGTTCCCTCAAGGTGGTATACTCCAAGGAAGAAGTCATGACGCCAATTGAAGATGATGAAAGCAGCTGCAAGCATCACTGCGTCTGTCCGCCGGACTCAAAGCGTAACTGCAGCATTAGACGTCAGGTCCCAGGCAGCATTTCGTTTGTTCCGCCGGTAGCCGGTTTCATTCTCGCTTCAGAGGTCGTGAAGGACCTTCTTGCGCAAACGGGAACTAAACAGGAAAACGACTAAACCAAGCACTCATTCCATTGTTACATAGCAATCTGCCGCCGCTGCCGGGACACTTACCGTTTCCTGAATCGGCGGCATTATGCGCCTCTTCCAAGCACATTCAAAAACACTATGGACTTGCGACAGTAAAATGATTGCCTTACCAAAGCAGTTCAGATATAATATCAGTCATAAAAAAGATGGATGCCGCTAATAAATTATAAGGATCCCTTGACAAAAATTTGCTTTTGCCATAACATATATGAATAATATGTTATGGCGGGAGAAGGGATTATTTATGGTGAAAAGGTCAAGGAAAACTGGGTCAGGTGCGATCGCGGGAATTTTTCAAGTTGAACCCAATCAATTATTGAAGGAGCGCACTGCCAGCAACATAGCTTCGCTGCTTCCGTTCAAAAAGGGGATATTCTATGTCTGCCACAAAAGATAATTACCAGATTCTATGCCAACGCTTGCAGGGCTTGATCCAAGACGAGCCTGATGCTTTAGCCAATTCGGCAAACAGTGCGGCCCTTTTATACAGCAGTTTGGAGCAGATTAATTGGGCAGGCTTTTACCTTCTGAAAGAGGATCAATTAGTTCTCGGACCATTTCAGGGGAAACCGGCCTGCATCCGAATTGCCTTAGGCAAGGGGGTTTGCGGTGCGGCAGCGCAAACAAAGCAGTCGATCATTGTTGCGGATGTCCACCAGTTTTCGGGGCATATTGCGTGTGATGCGGCGTCCGCATCCGAAATCGTTATTCCTATCATCCAAGAGGATCGCTTGGTCGGTGTTTTAGACATAGACAGTCCCGTCAAGACCAGGTTCAACGAAGAAGACCGCCAAGGTTTGCAGGCATTTGTGGATATTTTATCAGAACAGATCCGTTGGGCCGATTTATTGCACTGACCACCAAGGGGGCGCGCATTTATGCGGACCGCTTTCCTCTTCATGGCGCATTTCCCTATTGCTTTGCCAGCTGAGGCCCTTTTCAGCAGAAAGCGTTAGTTTGCAGTATCACGATAACGCAACCCACTGGTTGGGATTGAAAGGATGAATCAAATGAAAGTAATCATGTTTGGCACAGACCTTTGTGGAGACTGTGTCGCGGCAAAGGCCGAATTAGCTACAGTCACCGACAAAATCGAGTTGGATTTCAGAGACATCACAAAAAGCACAGCGACATTAAAGGAATTCCTGTCTTTTCGAGATCATGACCCGCTGTTTGCTCCGGTCATTACGGCCGGTGGCATTGGCATTCCATTTTTCATTGTGGACAATCAAACCCGGACTTTTGAAATTGGTGATTTCTTGGGCGAAGTTGTGTTGGCTCCCACCGGAAGCGCCTGCTCTGTTGACAAAAAAGGATGTTGATTCAGCCGGAAAAATCTCCCCTCTTGAACGCCACGGGCCCCTCGGGCGGTACCTGTTAGCTTGTCGAACCAATTACAAATTGAACTTGATTAAAAGACTGCCGGCCCTGCCGACAGTCTTTTAATCATCAAATAAGCATAAAGCTTGTCCATCACAATGAGCGACCCGCGTACAGAGCGAAATCCGATTCTGGCCGCTTCAGCATTAACAGATGGGGAAGACGCATGTAACCCTAGACATTATCTCAACAGCGGTAAACTGCCTGTCAGTTTGTTGACTTTTTTCTTGCTGCCGTATATTGCAATACCCAAATAGTTAAAGTCGGCTTCTTTAAGGGTTTTTGCTCTTTCGGTATAGTTGCAGTAAGACGCGCAGCCCTGTGCCACGTTTGAAAAATCGACAACGATCAGGCCCACGAACTCGAGAGTGAACAGCGTCTCTCGCAGGTTCTTGATAAACAGCTTGCTCCCTTTCAGCATGGGTATCGGTATGTTTGTGATTCCCTTGTGCATAAGTCCCGAGCCATCCGCCACATTCTCCCCCACACAGTCTGGGAGGCATTTTCCCAAGGTCATCCCCAATATTGCTGATGTATTGGCCAATATCCCAGCCGGAAGAGCTTCATCTGCAACTATAACGCATTTGTTTTCGGTATTGTCCATTTCCATCTTAGACGCTCCTTTGTCTCGACTTCGTTTTCGCCTTCTGTAAATATCCTCATGTATTGCTTGGGTGTCAAACCAATCAATTTTTTGAAATAATTGGAGAAATGGCTCTGATCGGAAAAACCGGTCTGGATAGCAGCTTCAATCGGTGCTATTCCCTTTTCCAGCAGCGTTTTGGCCTCACCGACGCGAATCGTCTCAAGATAACTGTACGGAGAAATACCCTTTTGGCGGGTAAATGAGCGAATGAGATGATATTTGCTGAGTCCGGTGAGCGCGCAGAGCTTGTTCACAGGTGTGGGTATCCTTGGGATTAAAAATCACCATATCCCCAGCGTTTAACATATGTTCCTGATTATTACATTGCAGATAACGCCTCCCGTTTTCGATGAAGCCAATCGCATAGTAATCATGAAAATGGTTGGGAAATTGTTGCATAATGCCTTCGAAACGGTACGCTTCTATTTTTAAATCCAAATCAGAGCATACGGTGCGAATTTCATTAACCAATTTCCTTTGCCCCCCTCTTTTAATAAAAAGAGTATACCACAAGAGGTCGATGCGTTCTTGCATGATATTGCTCTTAATGACAATTTTATAATTGTTTTCTATGTATTAAAGGTCGCTCATCCGCATTGTCGCTATTCAGCAATTCTTTTTTTATTCTCGCAAGTGTTGTTTCCGCCAGTTGTGTCTCGCCGCATGAAACCGCAGGCCTGCTGCTGACTGACTGCAAGGTAATTGGCGCCTTTTCTGCAGGGCTGTCTTCTGTTTTCAGAATCAGACATCCCCTCTGCACAATATAATTAACATGTGGCTGAAGAATGCCATTGACGAAAAGATTCTGATAGGAGGTCTCATCGGGGTCCGGGACGCCGTATATGCCATACTTCCATATTTCATCCCGATCGGTATAAATTTTGCCTCCGCATGAGTAGGCATTATAAGAACAGGCCTCCGCTCGAAAAAGCTGCCCTTTTGTGTCATGAATAATGATGGACTCCAAAATAACGAACGAATCCTTCGTCGGGGCGGTCTCCGTCGTGAGTTCCAGTCTGCCCTTTCTTACCCGATAGTTGCTCTTGGGTTGTAAAACTCCGTTGATATACAAATTGCAATAAGACACATTGTGAGGGGCCGGTATTCCCTGACTTTCATAGCCCGGCACTTCGTCCTCATTAACATAGACCTTTTTATATCCGTTGGAAATCGCACTAAATTGCCATTCCAAAGCATCCACGACTTGGCAGTCCGCATTTTTCCATGTAACGAATAGAATGATAACGGAACAGTCTTTTGCCGGTATGTCCTGCGTGATGAATGTCAGTTCGCCTTTTTTTAGTATGTAGTTCATCTTGGGTTGCAGGACACCATTGACAAAAACGTTATAAAACGATACGTCCTCCGGCGAGAGGATCCCCTGTCCGCCGTATTCCTTCATTTCATCGTCGTTGCGGAATGTTCGCTTAGATCCGTCGGCAATGGTGCTATACTGCGACAGCTCAGCCTGCATCTCAGCGTTTTTATATTGGATACAGCAAGCGCTGCGGACTCTGATGCTGTCGAATACCCGATCCGCGCGGATACACACGCGGTCAATTATATTGAAGTTGGCATCCACCTGAGGAACTAGGAAACTGGTCTCTTTTTGGGAAGAAATAATTGTTTCAACACGCACCAGCAGCTTAATTTGTCCGATCTTGGGCTTGGACTTTTGCTGGCAGTTAGCCACACAGGCATGAAAGCGCTCAAGTACAAATGTGATGGTGCTTTCCTTTGGTGCGCAAAGGCAAAAGGACGTAACAATGCAAAACGGAATCGGGGGCGATATTCTTTCTTCCTCTGAGAAGACTGCTATGTACCCTTCAATTCCAACCGACCAGCGGTTGGCAAAGTGATCTATTGGTTCGGTATATGTAATGGCCCCAGTCCTGTATGGACTTATCTCATTTCCAAACTGATCGGTCAATCGACAGGTGATCAAAGGCGAATATTCAAACAAAGAAGTCACCTCCGTACATATTATACAAATATAAAAAGCAGCCCAATGGGCGGATTTTTCTATATAATTTAAGGACAAATATAAATTTGCGCCGAAATTACTTAAGTAATTTAATTAGCGGAGGTATGAAGTGAATCTTGTCGGAAAAAAGGTTTTGGTTACAGGTGCGGACGGTTTTATCGGTTCCCACCTTGCAGAAGAACTGGTTCGTAGAGGATGTTCTGTTCGAGCCTTTGTTTATTATAATTCCTTCAATTCGTGGGGTTGGCTAGATCAGTGCCCCAAAGATATACAAAACAGTCTGGAGATTTTTCAGGGGGATATTCGTGACCCTTATCGCGTGAAAGCCGCTTTGCAGGGATGCAGTGCGGTTTTTCATCTGGCCGCTTTAGTCGCAATACCCTTTTCATATTATTCTCCGGCTGCATATATTGACACTAACATAAAGGGAACCCTCCATGTTCTGCAGGCCGCCCGGGAACTGGATACGGAACGAATTATACAAACCTCCACCAGCGAGGTATATGGAACGGCCGAATTTGTACCCATTCCGGAGACACATCCGCTCCGGGCTCAGTCGCCCTACGCCGCATCAAAGATCGGCGCTGATCAGCTTGCACTGTCGTATAACCGTTCATTTTCAACTCCCGTTTCGGTCATCCGGCCGTTTAACACCTATGGTCCACGTCAGTCCAAGCGTGCAGTCATCCCGGCTGTAATAACACAAATTGCGCAGGGAAAACAGTGCATTCAACTGGGCTCGTTAACCCCCACCAGAGATTTTAACTTTGTGCGTGACACGGTCCGAGGATTCTGGGAACTGGCCTGCTGTGATGAGGCGCTGGGTGAAGTGGTCAACATCGGCAGCAATTTTGAGGTATCTATCGGTGAAACGGTCCGGATGATTGCGCAGGTCATGAATGCGGATGTAGAGGCTGTGACGGAGACAATCCGTGTTCGTCCCGAAAAAAGTGAGGTTCAGCGCCTGTATGCGGACACCTCCAAGGCAAAGGCGCTATTCGGCTGGAACCCGGAATTCGGCGGAATAGAGGGTTTTCGAAGAGGGCTGGCACTGACTGCAGCTTGGTTTTTAGATGGGGAAAATCAGAAGCGCTACAAGGACGATGGGTATGTGATATGAGACCTGATGAACGCGTGTTGCCGGATGAGATTATATCCGTCTTAAAAAAAGTCCTAAAAGAAACCAGCGAACCGGTTGCTCTGCATGAGCCGTATTTTGCGGGGCGTGAAAAAGCCTATGTAAATAACTGCATCGACTCCGGATACGTCTCCTCCATGGGCGCTTATGTTACAGAATTTGAGGCCGCGCTATGTGCCTATACCGGTGCAAAATTCGTCGCGGCCGTCGTCAATGGTACGTCCGCATTGCAAATATGCTTAAAATTGGCTGGCGTTCAAGCGGGTGATGAGGTGCTGATTCCGGCACTGACATTTATCGCCACAGCAAACGCGGTATGTTACTGTGATGCGATTCCGCATCTGGTCGACAGCGAACTGTATTCACTTGGGGTTGATGCCGATAAATTGGATGCCTACCTGAAAGAAAAATCAGAAATACGAGACGGAACTTGCATGAATAAAGACACACAGCGGCCTATCCGTGCACTGGTTGTCATGCACACCTTCGGACACCCTGCACAGCTTGACCGCATTTTGCAAGTCTGCAGCAAATATGAACTGCAGCTGATTGAGGACGCCGCAGAATCTCTCGGCTCATTTTATAAAAACATTCATACGGGAAAATTCGGAATACTCTCAGCCCTCAGTTTCAACGGAAACAAGATTGTGACAACAGGCGGAGGCGGCGCGATTTTGACTGACGATGAAGCGCTTTACAGAAAGGCTAAGCATCTGACGACCACCGCCAAACTGCCGCATCGTTGGGCTTTCAATCATGACGAGGTCGGCTACAATTACCGAATGCCGAATCTCAATGCAGCGCTAGGTTGCGCCCAATTGGAGCAAATTGACAAATTTCTTTGCCTTAAACGCGCTCTCGCGGAGGAATATCGCAAAGCCTTTGACGGCCTGAACGGAGTCCAGTTTTTTACGGAACCCGCCTTTGCCAAAAGCAACTACTGGCTGAACACCCTAATTATGTCCGAAAATAACGCCCCACTGCGCGACATCATTCTTGAAGCTACAAATAATCAGGGAATCCAAACACGTCCGGCCTGGACCTTAATGAATCGTTTGCCTATGTTTCTGAACTGTCCGCAGATGGATCTGTCCACGGCAGAAAGTCTTGAAGCGCGGATTATTAACATTCCCAGCAGCGCAAAACTCGGTGTGCCATTCGTTTAGCCCAGCGGGGCGGTGTTTCGTTCATGCGCGCAAAGCTGTCACCTAAGGCATCCTCGTTCAATATTATAGTAAGAGGCGTTCCAGTGAAAAACCGGCTTAAATAAGACTACAGTCTGGAATGCCGGAGGTGCACCATGGGTGAATGGGAAAAAGTGCTGGTATCTCCCAAATTAAAGATATTTGAGGTAATCAAAATCATTGACCGCAATTCTCAGCAAATTGCGGTTGTAACCGATGAAGAGCGCAAACTGCTCGGTACGGTTACCGACGGAGATATCCGTCGAGGTATTCTAAAGGGGATTTCACTAAACAGCCCTGTCAGTCTGATTATGAACCCGCATCCAGTCACAATTCCGAAACTGCGTGACCGAAACAGCATTATAAATATTTTAAAAGCCAATAAGGTCCGGCACCTACCGGTGGTTGATGCCGAAAGACGCATCATCGGGATTGAACGCTTAGATGAACTGCTCACTGATGCCCACAGCGATGCCTGGGTGGTTATCATGGCGGGGGGCTATGGCAAGCGACTGGAGCCTTTGACAAACACTTGTCCGAAACCCATGCTGAAAATTGGGGAAAAACCTGTGCTTCAAACCATTTTGGAGCAATTCATTCAACAGGGTTTCAGCCGGTTTTGCATTTCCGTCCATTACAAACCCGAGCAAATCAAAGATTTCTTCGGAGACGGCAGCAATTGGGGTGCAGAAATACACTATATTGACGAAGAAAAACGCATGGGAACAGCAGGCTCTCTCAGTCAGCTTCCTTTTGTGCCCTCGGAGCCTATTTTGGTTATCAACGGGGACATTCTCACGAAGCTTGGCTTTATACAGCTGCTTGATTTTCATTTGGAGCATCAGGCCAAGGCAACCATCGCCGTCACGACGTATGACTACCAGGTGCCATACGGGGTTATCAAGGCGAATCGAGATCGCCTGGTCGGTTTTGAGGAAAAGCCTGTATACGCAAACTTTATCAACGCAGGAATTTATGTTCTTAATCCGGAGGTGCTGAATTATGTGCCGAGGAATTCCTATTTTGACATGAACAATCTATTTGAGATGATTCTTCAAAACGACGAACCGTCCTGCATCTTTCCGATCCGGGAATATTGGACCGATATTGGCGATATGAAAAGCTTTGATCAGGCCTGTAAAGATTACGAACGCGAATTTCGACAAGCATTCGTTTAGCTTTAATGGACATTTTAACGATTGGGGGGATATTGATGGAACAGACCACAAGTCCGGAGCTTCTGGAATTTAAGGACCTGATAACCGCTATTCGCGCGCAATCCGCCCTGCTTAAACAGGTCATTATATCGGAAGCAGAGGTAAAAATTGAAAATGATATACTGAGCGAATTTGACAGCGCGATTCAGGCTCAGATCTTCAGCACCTTGACGAATCTGGTCCTTTATCAGCTCCGCGGATGGAGGGAATTAATTGATGAATAGGATAACGGAACAGGCCTTGTTCCGTATGAAATATAAACGTCTTCTGAGCTTATTGCAGTCCAGCGTCGAACAATTTAAAAAAGGCGAAGATGCTGCTGGGATTGACGATCTCATGCGTGCCGTGGATGCCTTGGATAATGCCGTAGAAAACGATCGCAATTTGACTCAGCCTCGGATTGACCTAGGCTACCTGCTGGCAGCCCTAGAAAAACTGCATTTTTATATGAAAAATCAGGATATAACCGGCATGACCGATCTATTGGAAAAGACATTTTACCCGATGGCCGCAGAATGGTTTGAAGGTTGTGAGGCCGTATGAAAATTGCAAAACCACATGAAACAGAAGAAATGTACCAGAATAATCTTGCTCTGCTGACGCCTTGGCTCAGAGCTGCCATAGCAGATATTTCAGAAGCGGAATTCAGAGAAAAAGTGGAGGTCGTCTACAATGTTGACGGCTATCCCGTATGCAAATATCACCGGGACGGCACCTGTTTTCACATTACAAGCGAGCGCCCGGTGCAGGAAGCAGCAATTTGGGGTGAGTCGATACAAGCGCAGAATTGTGCGGAGATTTTTCTTTATGGCTCCGGTTTCGGGTATACGCTTTTCGAGTTGTTTGAAAAAAAATCGCCCCACACGCTTGTGGTGGTTTTTGAGCAGGATATTTGCCTGTTCAAGGCACTGCTCTATTATTTCGATCTAACGCCCCTAATTCAAACACAAAAAATAATGTTCTTTGTCGGGGACAGTGCCTATTTCAAAAAAGAATTTTTGGAATTATTCTGCAGTGTGCTTTTCCTGACAACCACTTACCCCGCTGTTATGTTCGCCTTTTCCTCGACGCGAAACTTCAAAAAGGAATATTTAGAAATTCATCAGTATGTGTTTAAAGAGTTGTCTTTTTTGACCTCCTGTATTGGCAACAGTCATCAGGACGATATGAACGGCCTGCGCAATCTGTTGGCGAATGTCAAAGAGATTTTAAAAAGCCCGCACTTGAGCTGCATTAAAGATAAATTCAGCGGCGTTCCGGCAATTATCGTTGCCAACGGACCCTCCCTTGATCAAAGCATACCGCTGCTCAAAGAAATACAGGGACGGTGTCTCATGATTTGCTCGGAATCGGCGATCATACCGCTCACTAAGAACGGAATTAAACCGGACGTTTTGACGGCCTTGGAGCGGACCAAAACCAATTACCTCTATCATTTTGAGAATCAGAATCATTCACCAGATATTGCCCTGATGGCGCTCGCTTTGGTCGATCCGCACATTTTCCCCTCATTTGCAGGCGAGAAAATCCCCATCTTCCGTCAGGGCGAGGAACTCAATCGCTGGTTCAGTCAAAATCTCGGCGACGGGAGCGCATTGAACGCGGGTTCGAGCGTCGCGCATCTTGCGGTGGCCATCGCCATTCATCTCGGAGCCGACCCCATCATTTTTGTTGGTCAGGATCTTGCCTATGGGCCGGAGGGTGCCACACACAGCAAAGACGCAATAGCCTCGCAGGAAAAGGGGAAACGGACGAGGGAAATCCTGCACGCCCTTCCAACAGTTTATGTTGAGGGAAATAATGGTGAAATGCTTCCTTCCAATCAAATTTGGGTGAATTTCAGACTCGGCATGGAAAGCATCATCTTTGAACACCCCGAGCACCGTTTTTATAACGCAACGGAGGGTGGCGCGAAAATCGCAGGGAGTGAACGAGCAACGCTTGCTCAGTTGATGCAGCAGTATTGCACCAGGCCGCTCCCGTACCGGGTTAACGCGCTGATTGCAAAGGAGCGAGAGAGGGTTTCCGCAGCGGAACGTGAAGCACAGCTCGAAAAAATGATTGCAGACGTCGCACACTATGCGAGAGTGTTTCGTGACCTAGCCTATAAGACAAACCTCAAAAAGTTGGAATGTGAAAGAATGATGCTGCTGTGTGCCGGAGACAACGAGGAAAACTACCGTGACATCTTGGATGAGGCCTACCAGAAGAATATCAGTTTATTCTATCAGTATTCGGAAAACAGCCTGTGCCGTTTTTTTTTCCAGCGTTTGCTCTGCGCCTATTTTTATTTGTTCGATCGGGTTGGCGCAATTGATTCGCAGGACAAGAGAGCACAAATATTTGATCTTCACAGGCAGTTCTTCCGCGACCTGCGGGTAGTCAGTCAAAGCCTCGCCGTCTCTCTGGAGGAAGCTGCAGGGTCCCTGACGGTTGTTTCGGCCGCACTAAGCGAAAAGGCAGAGTGAAGAATATGTCAGAACAAAAACTATTGAGTCTCTGTATCATTACAAAAAACGATGAAGTATTTCTTCCCGCTTGCATAGAGGAGATGGCGGGCATAGCCGATGAAATGATAGTAGTGGATCTCGGCTCCAACGATCGCACCACAGAGCTTGCAAGAGACGCCGGTGCATCGGCCTACCAGCCGGAGTGGTTAGATGATTTCAGCAAAATTAAGAACTTCTGTATGGATCGCGCACTTTGCAAATGGGTATTGTTCCTTCAAGCGAACGAAACAATTCCAAGCGAGCAATGGCGGGAACTAAAGCTATTGCTGCAAAACCCCGCTGCAGAAGCTTATCTTATAGACGTAGTGGACCCGAGGGAGGACGGCGTCGTTTCTTCCCCCACGCAGCATCTCCGCCTCATCCGCAATCGGAAGGATTACCGTTTTCGCTACCGGTCCGCTGCGTCTATTCCGGATGAGGTGCTATATTCTGTGCAGCCCTCTAGTTTGTTCATCACGCGTCGCGGAGATGCTGCCGTTTCTTGGCAGTCGGAAGAACGAAACCGGTTGCTTGAGTTGGATCTAAGTGAGCAGCCGAAGGATGGCTATGTCTGTTATCTAGAGGGAATTGCTTTACTCAATGAGAACAAATATGAAGACAGTGCTGCTTTTTTTGAGTTGGCACGCCGTGCGTTTGGGGGCGGCTATCTTTATACTCCGCACCTGTACCGTTGTCTTGCTGTCTGCCTGATGTCCCTTGGGCGCAACAAGGAGGCCACAGAAGTGCTGACTGAAGGTTTTTGGCTATTCCCTTTTTACACCGATCTACTGGTTTTGCAGGCGGAGCTGTCCAGACAACTTGGCAGGCCTGAGGCGGCGCTGCAATATCTCCAAACGGGCATCGCTCTGCGAAAAGCCCCCACTGTCGGTGTACCGTTACCGGAGATTGACCTTAGCGTAATGGAAGAAATGCTGACAGCTGTCCGAGCCACCTTGCCCGGTTAGCTGTAATCAGTCGCGACACTGTACCGCCTTAATATCACTGTACGGAACTTCGGCATATGATGGTGGTGTAATGCGGTTCGACTGTTTCAACTGCCCGGCCGCTTTTGAGGCCGTATCAGGCAATTCTGCTTTCAATTAGGGAGACGGCTGCTTCCGTATTAGATCCTTACAGAAAGGAGAAATGAAATGGCTCTTCAACTTTTCAAGTTGGCGGGTGAACCAATGCCTTCAATTACGACGAGTCAAGCAAAATACCAGTATTTTCACACTCTTTCTGCGACCAAAGTCATAGCAAGTGGCTCTGTATTTTCGCTTAAGGTATCGACATGGTTTAACAATACCGGAGCAGCTCCGGCGGCTTTCGTAACCGGACAGGCAAATCAAAGCCTTTGCATTAACGGCGTGCTCCAACAATCAGGCCTCTATTCAGTGGTTTCTACCGCAGTTAGAATAACCGCGCCAGCAAGCGGACTCACCTTGCACAATGGCTATCCATTTACGCTTGAAACCTATAATGCGAACACGATAGTCTCGACAACAAGAACATTTGCTGTTCCTTAACCTTAAAGAGGACTGCCCGAGAGGGCAGTCCTCAGTCTGCCTTTGGGCATATTTATGTGTTAAACCACGCTAGGAATAAGGCCTTATGTATTAATGGTACGTTTCGTTTTCATATATTATAGAGATGCAGTCTTGGGCGGAGTATCTCCATTGCAAACACATGGATTGTCTCGACGAAGTCGGTCAACTTGTGTTGTTAATTTGTCTGTGAGAGCAAGCAGCCTAGCGGATAGCACTGAAGCAATCAGATCGTAAGAAAGAGAGCTTATGGGAGAAATCGTCATTAGAAAAGCTGCGGAGTCGGATTTTGATTTTTTTTATTTGATAAAATGTGAGGATGATAACATCTACTGGTCCGGCCACACGGCACGTCCCCACCGCGATACGCTATATCATTTTTTCTCTGTCAACGTTCTTAGCCAAGATATATCAAGCAAACGGACAATATTTATTGCTGAAGAAAAGCCTGGAGGCCCCTGCGTTGGATATTTATATTTTGATCCTATTGAACGCAGTTCAGCCGAAATCAGCATAGGCATTATGGAAGCCTTTTCAGGTCGGGGCTATGGACGTCAGGCTGTATGTGCCCTTTGCAATCTGGCAAAAAGCTTCGGTTTCAGGAGCATTCATGCCCTAGTGCGTGAGGACAATATGCGCAGTCAAAAAATGTTTCAGCACGCAGGCTTTGAAAACTCAGACGTGTTCAGATTGCAGTTCATCCCGAATCAAAATAAAGAAATGAAAATGTTGACATTTATCAAACTTCTATAGCGGTGGTATTCATGGAGCTAGGCAGCGAATTTAACCTCGATATGCAGCGCTTAAACTTCTCTGAGACTTCGTTTTTTGAGTATATGGGAAACACGAACTATCGCTTGTTTGAGAGCGGGCGCAGTGCCTTGAGAGCATTAGTGCCAGCACTCGGCAGCGGTTACATTCTGATGCCTGAGTATATATGCGACTCCGTCTTAAAGTGTTTTTCAAGCGAATTGCTTATCTTCTACAGGCTCAAAAACAACCTGCAGATTGACGCAGATGATTTATTAAGTAAAATAAACGCCGACACTGCCGTCGTCTATCTGATGCACTACTTCGGCACCATGCAGTCAATGGACACATGCTCATTGCTTCAGGCCAAAAAAGAAAAGTACGGCTTTACAATTATCGAGGACAGTACCCACAGCATTTTTTCAAAAAAACGAACCATCGGCGACTACTGTGTAGCAAGCCTAAGAAAATGGTTTGCCCTTCCCAACGGCGCTGTGCTGTATTCAGATGGCAATTTCCAGCTGCCTTCCGATAGAATACGTCGTCGTTCTGATCATGATAAAGCATATGCGATGATGCTGAAAACCCTGTGTTTAGAAGGAGCACTGAACTGTCGCGCAGTCTATAGAAAAATCTTTAATGACTGTGAAGATCGATTGGATACAGCAGATGGGATCTGGAGCATTTCTGATTTTTCGGCATTTCTCCTGCGCTGCACCGACGTCTATGAGGCCATCCGTCGACGCAAATCCAATTTCCGCTTTCTGGAAGATAAATTGTGCACCATGGGACTGGCACCTATAGGTTATTTCACCGAGGAAGACTGTCCCTTTGCCTTTCCCGTGCTCGTACCGGATCGTGATGGTTTTCGCCAATATTTAATGGATCACAGCATTTATTGTGCTATCCACTGGCCGTTTGACGGATCTGCACACAGTGAACGGCCTATGGCCCAGACTCTGGCAAACAGCATCCTATCTTTGCCGATCGATCAAAGATACGGTGAAGAAGAAATGTCGTATTTATTAAGCGTAATAGCTGCATATAAAGGCAGGTTAATCTGTTGAAATGCTTGACCTACAAACAAAAAGCAGAGTGGAACGACTGCGTTAAATCGTTTCCGGACTGGGACGTCTATTATTTATGCGAGTATGCCGAATCGCTGATGCTGCATGGGGACGGAGAGCCTATCTTACTTTGCTATGAGGATGCACACGTAAGAATGTGCTATGTCGTCATGAAAAACGACGTGGCCTCTTGTCCGCATTTTGAAAATCAGTTGCCTTACGGGCTATACTTCGATTTTGAAACACCGTACGGTTACGGCGGCCCGCTCATAGACGGGGACTTCTCAAGTCATAGTCAGAGACAGTTTATCGTACAACTCCAAGCATTTTGCGAGCAAACCGGCGTTGTTTCTCAGTTCATCCGTTTTAATCCCCTGCTTGACAATCAAGCACATTTTACCGAGGTTTCCGACAATGTTTATCTCAAAGACACCGTCTATATCGACACGTCATCCGAACGTAATATCAGCGCCAATATGGATAGCACTAACCGGAACAAAATTCGCAAGGCACAAAATGCCGGAATTCAGATCATTAAAGCCCCTATTGGCGACGATAGCGCCTTTCTTGAAATGTACCGCGAAACGATGCAGCAGCGCCATGCCGATCATTATTATTATTTCAGTGAGCCCTATTTTGAATTTCTACAAACCGCTCTAGAGGATAATGTCGCAATCTTTTATGCGATGCTGGATAGCAAGCCTGTCGGCGGTGCTGTTTTTCTTTACACCGGCAAAACAATGCACTACCACTTGGCAGGAATGCATGCGGCATATCGGCCGCTTGCCGCCGCCACTCTACTAATTTACGAAGCGGCAATTTGGGCCAATCACCAAGGAATAAGCCGCTTGCATCTGGGCGGGGGCTTGAAAGCGGAAGACGACTTATTCACTTTTAAAAAGCAGTTCAACAGAGCTGGACGCTTACCTTTTTATATAGGACGGACCATATTTATTCCATCGGCTTATGACTATTTGCTTGGGATAAGGCAGCAGCTAAGGCCAGACTTTAGTAGGGACAACGATTTCATGATTCAATACAGGGGGTGAATGGATATCAGCATTTATATCATTGCGGAGGCCGGCGATAATCACAACGGCAGCTTTGATCTGGCCGTTCGTCTTGTTGACGCGGCTGTTGCCGCAGGTGCAGACTGCGTTAAGTTTCAAACTTTTAAAACAGAGGAGTCGATCTCAAAGCACGCACCAAAAGCAGCTTATCAAAAGGAAACTACGGGCAATAAGGAGTCGCAGTTTGAAATGGTAAAAAAGCTGGAACTGCCATTCGGCGACTTTATTAAGCTTAATCAATATTGTATTGAAAATAAAATTCAGTTTCTTTCGTCGCCGTTTGACCTCCCCAGCATTGCTTTTTTAAGCACATTAGATTTGCCGTTCTGGAAAATTCCATCCGGTGAAATAACCAATCTTCCTTACCTCATCGCGATTGCCAAAACACAGAAACCCGTGATAATGTCCACCGGCATGGGTGAAATTGAAGAAATTCAGATGGCGATTGATATTTTATGCGCACACGGTACACCAAAAATCACGCTGCTGCATTGCAACACCGAATATCCTACGCCTTTTGAAGACGTCAACTTAAATGCTATGCGGACTATGAAAGAGCGATTTGGCTTGGACGTGGGCTACTCCGATCACACAACAGGAATAGAAGTGCCGATAGCAGCTGCCGCATTGGGTGCTACCGTCATAGAAAAGCACTTGACACTTGACAGGCATATGGAAGGCCCCGACCACAGAGCCAGCCTTGAGCCCGAGGCGCTTTCGGCGATGGTTGCATCTATTCGGAACATTGAAAAGGCCCTAGGAACCGGCATCAAAACTGCAAGTCCATCGGAACAAAAAAACATTGACATTGCGAGAAAAAGCCTTGTTGCCCGCCGTTATATTGCAAAAGGCGAGCTGCTTTCGGAAGAAAATATCACGACGAAACGTCCAGGCAGCGGCATATCTCCAATGCGCTTCTTTGATGTGCTTGGGTCACGCGCAAAACGCGATTTTGAAGAAGATGAGTTGATAGAATTATGACACGAAAGGTCAGCGTGCTTACAGGGTCAAGAGCAGATTTTGGATTATTGCGTGCGCTGCTGATAAAGCTGCGGAAGGATAGTAGTATATTGCTCCAGCTTATCGTTACAGGAAGTCATTTAAGCGACGCCTTCGGCAACACGTACCGTGAAATAGAAAATGCGGGATTTGACATAAGTGCCCACGTAGCCATCCCCTTAGAAGGTGACAGCAAAGCCGAGATGGCAAAGGCAACAGGACTTGCTATGACTGCATATGCTGAGTTCTTTGAAAGAAATCATCCGGACCTGCTTGTTGTGCTTGGAGATCGTTTTGAAATATTTGCAGCCGCCGCTGCCGCCATGATTCAGGGCATTGCGATCGCACATATCTCAGGCGGGGACGTCACGGAAGGCGCTTTGGATGACACATTCCGCCACTGTATCACCAAGATGAGCCTCCTGCATTTCCCGGGCTGTCGGCAGTCGGCAATGCATATTATTCAGCTGGGAGAAGACCCATCACGTGTATTTAACGTGGGTGAACCGGGCGTGGAAAACTGCTTATCTCTGACCCCGATGAGCCGATCTGAGCTACAAGCCACTATAGCTATTGACATCACAACAAAGCCCTTTGCTGTTGTCACTTTCCACCCATCGACAATGGAGGACGACTCCGGGCCAGGCCAGGTTTGGGAGCTGATATCCGCTCTCGAGCATTTCCAAAATATAAATTTTATTATTACAAAAGCGAATGCTGATGCGGGAAGCCGCGCAATTAATCATATTTGGGAGGAACAGGCGAAGACGCACGTGAATTGGCTGCTGGTGCCTTCTCTTGGGCTCACGCGCTATATCTCCGCGATGAACTACGCCGAACTGATCATCGGCAACTCTTCAAGCGGTGTGGTAGAAGCGCCAGCAATGAAAAAGCCAAGTGTGAATATCGGAAATAGGCAAAAAGGGCGCATGCTGGCTGACAGCATTATTTGCTGTGAACCGGTTTCGGAGGATATTACGCGTGCCATAAAACGGGCCTTGTCCCCCGAATTCAAAGGCATTGCTGCCAACGTTGTGAACCCTTTCGGTGATGAACAGACATCTCAACGGATATTTGATATAATCAAGCAGTATTTAAACGACGGGCCCTATAAGATCGAAAAGAAATTCTATGATTTTGGGGTGACGTTATGAAAAACTTAGCGCTTGTGCCAGCAAGGAGCGGCTCAAAGGGTTTGCCGAATAAAAATATACGGCCGCTTTGCGGAAAGCCCCTTATTGCCTATTCGATCGAAACAGCAGTGCGGTCGGGACTCTTCGATACGGTTCATCTATCCACCGACTCCCCAAAATATGCAGAGATTGGAAAGAGGTATGGCGCGGACGCCCCATTTTTGCGCAGTGTCGAAAACTCGTCAGACATGGCTTCATCATGGGACATGGTTTTAGAAGTGCTGGATAACTACGCAAAGCTGGGCATCGTGTTTGACACAGTCATGCTGCTTCAGCCAACCTCTCCGCTTCGGACCTGCGATAATATCGCTGCGGCTTTTGAGCTGATGGAACAGAAAAATGCAAACGCGATTGTTTCGGTATGTCAGGCGGACTATCCACCCACCTGGTATAATCAGCTTCCGGAAAACGGAATAATGACGAACTTTATCCGAGATGAGGCAGACAAAAAAAGGCGGCAGGATGCAGCGGTATTTTACCGCATCAATGGCGCTATTTTCCTGACAAAGATCGCTTATTTTTATACTTATAAGGATATATATCACAGCGCATGCTTTGCATATATCATGGATAAAAGCAGATCTGTTGACATTGATGACGAATTGGATTTTCTCTTTGCTGAGTCGGTGCTCAAACACGAAGGCAAGTTGTGCTCGACCCCGCCCTCCCCAAATTCTTAGTGCATAGAAACACCAAAATAATGAGCAGCCGGTATGTGTCTTGGTTTTTCTGGCATTCCAACATGACAGCAAAAGGGCACTGATTGTATACCCAACCGAGAAATTTCAACGGGACTAAAACCTTTTCGGTTATGGCGAACAATCATCTGCCCTCCACTTCTATGGTTTTTTGTTTATCCCACACGACACAGGCATCCCCGTTACCGTTGCCTAATTCTTCTTCCCAGTATTTTCATCATTAAAAATAACAAATCCCTTAAAAGTTCAATACTTTTAAGGGATTTGTTTCAGAAAAAGTGGTCTTCACCTCTATCCAGTTGTGCAACTGCGCCAGGTTCTCTAGATAAGAAGCTTTTAAAATGCGCAGCCCGGCGGCACGAGCGCAAAACGCGTACGGGGGAAGTTTTTTAAAGTACTGTTAATAAGGCGTCCGCCTCTGGCAGCGAGTCTTATATTTGCTAAGGTGGCAATGTCAGACTCCGGTCTGCCCTCGACAGCAATAATATCGCCTTCAAACCCTTCACGCAGACAGGCCGTTCGATCGCTTATGCCAAGCAGCGCAGCATTGTTGCAGGTAATTGCCGCCAGAGCCTCCATCGGGTCATAGCCGCCCTCGACCAAAAGCATGGCGGCCCGGACAAGCGGCATATATCCGTCTATGGTGTCATCTGCGGAAAGACCAGTTGAAACAGCAGGGATACGTCGTTCTGCCACAGCGCTTTTCACGGCAGCAAGGTAGTCGATTTCGGCGTGCGTTCCCTTGGCAGGTGCCCCATAAAACACCCTATAGTCCTTTAACTTTAAATCGTCTGCACAAACAAGCGCCGGTGTCCATAAAGCATAAGAATTGGACATGGCAGCAAGCGCTTTCACTTTATTAGTTCGGCCTAAATAGCCGACAGACGTAATTCCTCTGTATAGTGCCTTTGCGCTTCGACGATAGGCTTCAAGACAAGCCGCTTCATCTAAAAAATGAGCTGACCCGAAAAGTGCGGCATCGAGATCAATCAGCCCCGGCAGGATTGTGGTCCCCTCCATATCCAGCGCAGCATCCTCTTCCGTCGGATGACTGCAATCCGGTGCATTTTGAGAAATACGCTCAGAGGCGTAGCCGATCAAATCGGGCGGATTTACAGGATTCATGTGATTGAAGCTGACAAGCGCATCCTCAAGCACGACCTTTTGCTCAGGGCAAACCATGCGACAATTAAAAAGCAGCGTCCGTTCCATCAGCAAATACCCTTCTCTGCTGCAAGTTTCGTGAAGGCAGCGGCCATACGTCTAAACGCATCATATAAGTGCTCATCATCTTTGAGACAGCCAAACACAACTCTGATGTGCCCCTCACCCTCGGCCCCATAAGCCGTTCCGCAGTTCACGCTGACCTTGGCGTGTTCGAGCAGATAAGCACAGACCTCTTGAGAGCTTCCTAAACTTGAGACATCAATCCAGCACAGGAAGGCGGATTCAGGCAGCAGCATCTTGACGCTGGGTGTCCCTTCGATGATCTGCGCAATGACATGTCGGCGGCGTTCAAAGACCGCCGTATATTCTTCAATAAATCCGGGCTTGCGGAAGGCCTCGATTGCCGCGTTCTGAACAGCGGTGTTCGTAGCCCCCAAAACCGTAACGGCAGCGCCGTAAAGAACATCCATGATGACGTCGCAGGCAACGATATAACCCAGCCGATATCCGCTGAGACCCATCCCCTTGGATATTGAGAATACTGTCACGGTTCTCTCAAACATCCCAGGAAGTGCAGCCATCGTCACCATTTTTCGTCCGTCATAGACCATATCCTCAAAAGCTTGATCTACCACACAGATAAGATCATGCTTGACACAGAGCGCCGCGAGCATGAGCAGGCTCTCCTCCGAAAACACCGTAGAACTCGGGTTATTCGGATTTGTAAGAACAAGCATTTTTGTTTTCTCTGTTATCCGCGCTTCAAAGTCCTCAGGCTGCGGTTGAAAGCCAAATTTCGCTTTGAGCGGAACCGCTACTACCTGCCCGCCGCAGAGCAGCACATTTTGAATATTGTTCGGGTAGCATGGATCAGTAATGAGTACCTCGTCCCCTTCCATAATAAAAGGAAACATCGAATAGAAAAGGCCGGAATCCGAGCCGGGCGTAATAAGAATATTGCGCTGTGGATTGACCTCCAGTCCATTTACCCGCTGCACTTTTTCAGCGATAAGCTTCTTAAGCTCGGAATTTCCTACCGGCATTGTATAATGGCTTGCCGTTCCGTCGCTATAGGCCTGCATAATCGCCTCACGCACAAGCGGCGGCGTCGAAGCATCCGGATAAAACGGGTCCGCCCAACTGAGCATGGTAACGCCTCTTGCGGCAAGACCCGCAAACGCATCACCCACATCGGCCTTAGCAACGCTCTCAAAAAGGCCGCCACTTATATTTCTGAATCCTGGACGCATTTTATCCTTGATTGACATTGCAAGTCTTCCCTCCTGCAAAATCTTCCGCAAAATGACAAGCGCAGAAATGGCCGTCACCGAGATCGCACATAGGAGGTGCAGTCTGGCGGCAAATTTCCTTGCTATATTTGCACCTTGTATGGAAGCGACAACCGGTCGGAAGCTCCAACGGGCTGGGTATGTCGCCCGTCAGTTTTTCTCGCACGACGGAGCCAGCATTTTCGCTTATGGTCGGGATTGCCGACAGGAGCGCCTGCGTATAAGGGTGCGCGGTATTCCCATAAACATCCTCTTTTTTCCCGATCTCCATAATGCTTCCCAGATACATAACGGCCACGCGGTCACAAATGTGATTGATGACGCGGAGATCATGGCTGATAAAGAGATAGGTCAGTCCTAACTGCTGCTGAAGCGTTTTCATCAGATTAATGACCTGTGCCTGTATGGAGACGTCGAGCGCCGATACAGGTTCATCGCAGACAATGAACTTTGGATTGAGGGCGAGTGCACGCGCTATTCCGACGCGCTGGCGCTGCCCGCCGGAGAATTCGTGAGGATATCGCGAGATGTATTCGGGCCGAAGGCCAACAACTTCCATAAGCTCCGTTACGCGCGCTCTTTCATCTTTCTTGGACAATTTCTCATGCAGCGAAATCGGCCTCGCAATAATTTGACCGACTGTTTTTCTGGGATCGAGGCATCCATAGGGATCCTGAAAAACAATCTGCATCTCTTTCCTCAACGGCAGAAGCTCTTTTTGCGTAATCGTCGTAATGTCACGGCCTTCGAAATGCAGCTCCCCCGACGTGGGCTCGATCAGGCGTAGTATCGCGCGTCCGGTTGTCGTCTTTCCGCAGCCGCTTTCCCCGACCAGCCCGAGGGTTTCTCCCTTGCTGATATCGAAAGAAATGTCGTCTATGGCTTTAACATACTTTTTCTCACGGGGAAGAGCAGAAAACGACTTAACAGGGTAGTATTTTTTTAGGTGCTTTACCTCAAGGAGTTTTTCACTCATCTTTTCCGCCCTCCTTTTCCCAGTTTTCATCGTACATAAAGCAGCGAACCTTGTGCCCCTTGACATCACGCAGTGCCGGGCGTTTTTCCCGGCAAATACTTTTTGCAAAAGGACATCGGGGATTGAACTTACAGCCGGAGGGCATATCGTAGATATTGGGCACCATGCCTTCGATGGCGGTAAGCTCTCCGTTGTCGTTTCCCATCTTAGGAATGGAGTTTATGAGCCCGCGTGTATAGGGATGGAGCATATTCCCAAATATCTCGTCCCTCGTGCCGTATTCCACGACGGAACCGGCATACATCACGAGCACCTTGTCCGCCATATCGCTCACAACGCCGAGGTCGTGAGTTATAAGAAGGACTGAAGTCCCAAGCCTGTCCTTTAAGTCCTTTATGAGATCCAGAATCTGAGCCTGAATTGTAACATCCAGTGCCGTCGTCGGCTCATCGGCAATCAGTGTTTTGGGGCTGCACGCAAGTGCTATCGCTATCATCACACGCTGACGCATGCCACCGCTAAGCTGATGAGGGTACTCCTTGAAGCGCTGTTCCGGGCTCGGTATCCCTACCATTGAGAGCATTTCAAGTGCTTTTTTATTTGCGACACGCTTAGGCAGCTTTTCGTGTATCCTATACACCTCAGCAATTTGCCTTCCAACTGTGTATACGGGGTTTAAGGCCGTCATTGGCTCCTGAAAAATCATCGATATGCGGTTACCGCGTATCGCACGCATTTCTTTCTGAGTAAGCTTAGCGAGGTCCTTTCCGTCAAAAAGGATCTCTCCTCCCGTTATCCTGCCGGTCGGTTCCTGGAGAAGGCGCATGATCGAAAGGCTCGTCACACTTTTTCCACTACCGCTCTCCCCGACTATGCCGAGGGTTTCCCCGTTTTCCACAGAGAAACTCACATCGTCGACCGCTGCAGCAACGCCGCGGTCGGTAAAAAACGATGTCTGAAGATTTTTGACTTCGAGGCAGATATCAGCCATGACCGAACCTCCTATTTTTCGAGGACTACGATGTCCTTTGTTACCTTATTGAGATATTCAAAGCCTTCCGGCGTTGCGAGCACCACATCTTCAACCCGTATAAGATACTGACCCGGGACGAAAAGGCTTGGCTCGTCTGTAAAAGTCATGCCGGGCTGCATGACTGTAGTTTCCCCTTCCGCCATAAAGGGGCGCTCATGAACATCTTTTCCAATGCAGTGGCCCATGCGGTGGATGAAATGCTCTGCAAGCCCCGCTTCTGCCATAACTCTGTGAGCGGTCGCATTCATTTCGGCGCACGTGGTTTTTCCCAGTTCGCAGCAATCCAGCGCCGCCTGCTGTGCTTTCATAACAAGCTCATGGCTTCGCACCAGCTCCGCTCTTGGCTCGCTTAAAAATACGGTTCGGCCGAAATCCGAGCAGTAGCCCTTATAAACAACACCATAATCGAAGGCCACCGTGTGGTCCTTTTGAAGAAACGGGTAGCTGTTTCCAACCCCTGCCCCCGCCTTGGGTCCGTGATTGAGAACCTCTGCCGGAAAAGAGGTAAAGGAGCAGTCATAGGTTTCAAGCAGGCGTTCAATCTCATGCTCAATATCTCTTATCGGGGTCCCCGGAATTAAAAGAGGCAGAACATCATAGTAAATTTTGTCTGCGACCTCTGAAGCGTAACGCATGCGCGCAATTTCATCCGCATCCTTAATTGCTCTCATCGCGTCCGTTACAGCGGAAAAATCAACAATCTGAGCGTCATGCCTCTGGAGAAGCCTGAGTGTCAGCATTGAAGATATATCCCTTGTTACGGCAAGCTTTTTCCCGTTAAGTTCCTGTGCCGCCACCTCATTGTCAAAGCCCGCGCCATCTATGTCAACATCCGGAAAAACCACCAGCTTCGTCACAGTCGAAAAGTCTTCCATGCGGTTTGAATATCCCAAAGCGCTGAGTCTTGGCGCGAAGGCCGTAACCTCTGTCTGCGTAACAAGCAGGCAGGAAAACTCAAGGCTGTTCTGTCTCTGCTTTGTATTGTCGTGCCCTCCGCGCGGCAACCCCGAATAGTACTCCCACGAGGCATCATTTGCAATGAAAACACCGCTCACGCCCTCCTTGCCCATTTTATCACGCAGTGCTCGTATACGTTTTGCATAGTCCATGACTTTTCTCCTTACTTAAGATTGCGAAGTTTCGGGTCGAGAAGATCACGCAGTGCGTCTCCTATAAAATTGAAGGAAATTGATGCAACAAAAATTGCTGCTCCGGGGAAAAGACTGACCCACCAGTAAATTAGGACACTCGCCCCATCTGAGACCATCGCACCCCATTCCGGTGTCGGAGGCGCAACACCTAAGCCAAGAAATCCGAGGCCTGAGAACATAAGGATGGCATTGCCGAGGTCCGCAGAAGCCATAACGAGCAGTGGCGCAACACAGTTCGGAATGATGGTCCTCAAAAGAACGACCATTCGCTTTTCCCCGATTGCCACTGCGCTAGCCACATATTCACTCTCACGGATGGTCAGCACCAAACTTCGCATCATCCTGGCATATTTTGGCCACCACACGGCGACGATTATAAGCACCGTGTTGAGCATGGTGTTGCCGAATATCGCAGCAAGTGCCATTGCCAACACCAAGCTTGGAAAGCTCATGACTATATCTGAAATTCTCATGAGAATCTCATCCATAACTCTTCCGAAGTAAGCGGCGACTGCACCGTAAATCCCGCCAAAGATGCACGAGAAAATAACCACCAAAAATCCTGCGGGAAGACTGTTGCGCGCGCCAAAGACCACGCGGCTGAAAATGTCTCGGCCAAATCTATCGGTTCCAAAAATGTGTGCACCCCCGGGAGCGGCATAGCTGTTTCCAAGCTCCTGAGCAAGCGGATCAAACGATGTAATCTGGCGAGCAAAAATAGCGGCAAGGATAAAAATAATGCTTATCAGAATGCCCAGCGCCGCCAGCGGGTTTTGACGTATAAATTTCTTTATTGCCTGCATAGCGTGCCTCCTCAGTAACGTATTCTTGGGTCGATCGCCGCGTATATCACATCTATTACAAGGCTCATGACGCAGTTTATAACCGCAATCAGCAAGGTCACACCAATGATGGCCGGAATGTCCAGCGTGGTAGCCGAACGATAGGCGTACCATCCCAGACCTGGATAATCGAAGATTGTTTCTACCAACACTGTTCCGCCAAGCAAACTTCCGTAACTCAGTCCAAACATTGTAACAGAGGGAATGAGACCATTTTTGAGTGCGTGGTCGGTGAGGACCCGGCCCTCACCGAGGCCCTTTGCTCGGGCGGTGCGAAGGTAATCCTGATTCATAACGTCAAGCATGCTGGAGCGAACCGTTCGGGTCAAAAGGCCCATCGTGGATGCCGCCAGCACGATAGAAGGCAGAACCATGTGGGCAAGGGCGTCCTTTAACATGGCGGTGTCTCCTGCAATAATCGAATCGATAATAAGAAAGCCTGTTTTTGACTCAAAGCCGAGGTAGTTTACGCCGACGCGCCCGGATCCGGGCGCTATACCCAGCTTATAATAAAAAAGATATAGCAGCAAAAGCGCTAACCAGAAGGCCGGTATCGAAATTCCGATCAAAGAAAAGGCTCTGAGCGTATGATCTAGCGGCTTGTTTCGCTTTGCCGCCGAAGCGACACCGAAGAGCAGACCCAAAATCACACTCAGCAGCGTTGCCAGAGTCGCAAGCTCGATAGTAGCCGGAAAATACTGGGCAAGGTCCTTCTCAACGGCGTTTCTAGTACGTATTGAGGTGCCCATATCTCCGTGAAGCAGATTTTTCAGATAGATAAAAAATTGCTCGGCATCGGGCTTGTCAAGCCCCCACTTTGCCTCATAAGCCGCCACAATTTCGGGGTTGCTCATGGCGCTCTGCCCGAGATTTGCCACCAGCGGATCTCCCGGAACCAGGCGGGTAATAGCAAATGTAATCACCAGCACCCCAAACAGTACGATGACCATCATAAGCAGTCTTCGGAGTATGTATCTTAACATGCCCATACGGTTTTCCTCCAAATCAGTACAAAGAGAACAGACGACCGCCTGTTATATTTACAGGAAGCAGAGAGCAATGAGGATACTCTCCGCTTCCACAAGAAAAAGTAGCTTATTGAACGTCCATCAGATTAAAATCGAGCATATAGGACGGCGTATATACGACATCTGTCACGCGTGTGCTCATTGCTAGCGCGCGGTTCGGCTGGAGATAAATGAGGATGGGTCCCGCAGTCTCAGTATATTTCTGCTGAATTTGCTTAAATATTTCAGCGCGGGCATCCGTATCGACTTCAACCTTTGCCTGCGCACAAAGTTCGGCAAGTTCAGGGCTCATTTCTGCCGTCCAGTTACTGCGCAAGCCGACTGTTTCGCCGGGCAGGAAGGCAAGCTGAGAAGCCGGATCGAGATAATCGGGGCCCCACATGCCAACGCAGCTCTGATACTGGCCGCCACGAAGCTTTTCAAGGTATACGCTGACTTCATCAGACTGGATTTCTAATTTAATGCCGACTTCGGCAAGGTCCGCCTGTATCTTGACTGCGCAGTCCATGAAGGAGACGCCGTCGGGAGCCATTTCGGGTATCACGCCGCACTGGATCGTGAATCCGTCCGGATAGCCGGCATCCGTGAGAAGCTGCTTTGCCTTTTCCAGGTCACGCTTGATCTCACTGACGCCAAGATATCCAGCAAAACCATCGGGAATGATGTTATAGGGGGTTGTCGCGTCGTTGCCTGCGAGCTGGCATAGACCGTCATAGTCAACTGCGTAGTAAATCGCTTTGCGGACATCCTCGTTGGCAAGAGGGCCGCCAATGGTCTTATCAACATTCATCTGGAAAGTGAAAACATCTAAAGTTGGATAGGTGTTGACCACAACGTTGTTCTGAGAAAGCGTCGTAATTTGGTCGGATGTAAGGTCGAACGCAAAGTCAATGTCGCCCTTTTGCAGGCTCATGAGCTGCATGCTGGAATCGTTCATGTGTTTGAAGATGACCTTGTCGAGCTTGGCAGCCGTTCCAGTATAAGTGGGGCTCTTTGTCATGATTAGCTCGGCGTTCGGGGTGTAGCTTGTCAATACGAACGCGCCGCTGCCGATAGAGGTCTTATCGAAATAAGCCTGCGCTGTATCTGTAGTGGGGTCTCCTGTTGCGCCGTTTGCTTTGGCAACGTCGCTGTCATAGAGCGAGAACGCAGACTCAGTAAGCACCGCCAGAATGGAGGGTGTAACCTCGTTAAGCGTGATGGTCAGCTCATAGTCGCCGGTCGCCACAGCATCCTTGATGGGGTCGGCAAGGAAGGACGGGTTACCCTTCAAGTTCTTTGTGCGCAGGATGGCGAAGGCGGCATCCGTAGCATTGAGGGTCTTGCCGGTCGAAGCAACGATATCTTCTCGCAGCTTGAAGGTGTAGGTCAGCTTGTCCTCGCTGATTGTCCAGCTCTCTGCTGCTCCCGGAACGATCTTAGTCTGCGTATCGGCATCGAACTGTACAAGTGTCTCGTACAGAGAATGCATGATCATGTGTGCGGATTTTTCATACACATTGGCGGGGTCAAAGGTGGTATAGTCTGCGTTGATGCCTGCAACCACTGTTTTTTCAACAGGGGCTGCGCTCTCTGCGGGAGAAGCCGAGGGGGAGGACGTGGTTTCCTTACTGCCGCAGCCTGCGAATAGTGCGGTACACATTATGAGTACCAGTGTTAATGCGGATATCCTCTTCAACATGTTTTTTCCCTTCTTTTCTTTATAATTTCAATTTGTTCCTTTAAGCTGCCTGAGGCCAAGCTCCAAACGATCCAAGCCCTCCGAAAGAATGGATCGGCTTGTAGAAATACAAATACGTATATGTCCTTTTGAGCCCGGGCCAAAAAACTGCTCTCCTCCGGGAACAAGCGCGACCTTGAAGTTCTCTTTCAAGTATTCGGTCAAATGGACAGCTTCCATACCTGTACCGGAGATATCCGGAAACAGCACAAAGGTTGCTTGTGGTTTATGACACTTTACGCCTGGCATCTCAGCCAGCCGTCCAAGCGCGTAATCACGGTTTTGCGTCAGGAACGCACGAAATTCATCAAGCCATGGGTAGCACTCATCGACACACGCCTTGGCCGCCACCTGCGACAGTGAGCTGACTCCCCCAGCGGTTGTAAGTACGTCGGATGCTTCGACCATAAGGTCAAATGCCGAGGGGTCCGTGCAGTAAACACAGCCCACACGCAAACCGGCCAGTCCGAAACTCTTAGAAAAGCCGAAAACACTGAGCACTTTTTCGGTGTGCGGAAGTGTCATGATGCTTATAAAATCGCTGTCTGTATAAATAATGTCAGACCATATCTCGTCATTCATGATCCACAAATCATGCCGGTTTGCGATATCCAGAATTCTTTCGAGGTCCTCTTTGGAATAGACCATACCCAAAGGGTTGTGGGGGTTGCATAAACCGATCAACCTCGTTTTTTCTGTCACATAACTTTCGAGCGCTTCAAGATCGATGCGGCCATTGACCACCTTTGCAGGGAACAGCACCGGCTCGGCACCAGCCGACAGAACAGACTCTCGAAACAGAAAGTCGACAGGGTCGAAAATAATCGCTTCGTCTCCGGGTTGAAGAACGGCCTTTGTAATAATGTACATTCCTCTGGCGGCGCTGTCTATCGGCAGAAGCAGCTCCGGTTTGATAGGTTCACTCTTGCGTAGAAAAAGGCTCCTTGCAATGCTCTGTCTGACATCCGGCATTCCAAGTTTGGGTACATAAGGGAAATAGCCCTCGTCGATGTACTTTTTCAAGGCGGCGGAGATCGGCTCGGGCGGGAGAAAATCTGTATCTGCCGCAGTAAGCGGTATCACACCATCCGCCTGCTCGGCCCAGCGAAGATTGAAAGCCTTTTTTTTAAGTAGATCAAGGCGAATATTTTTGTCGGAAAAATCGTACATGTACTCCTCCTTGGGGACAGCGTCATTATTTCAGTTCAGCGATCGCCTCAATTTCGCACAGGACCTTCTTCGGAAGCTCCTTTGCCGCGACACAGGAACGGGCGGGATTCGAAACGAAGTATTTTGCGTAAACTGCGTTAAACGCCGCAAAGTCACCCATATCCGCCAGATAGCAAGTGGTCTTGACAACCCTTTCTAAACCTAACCCGTTTGCTTCAAGAACACCTTGGACATTTTTGATGCTCTGTTCCGCCTGAGCCTCAATGCTCTCACCGGCAAGTTCACCCGTTTCTGGCACGAGTGGTATCTGACCTGACGTAAACAGAAAGCCTCCTGCCGATACCGCCTGAGAATATGGCCCAATCGCTTTGGGTGCCTTGTCTGTCTCTGTAATTTTCATGCTGCACACATCTCCATCATTTGCTAAATTTTAAGAAAAGCGCCGCATTCCCTTATGTTTAGGAAAGCAGCGCCATTGCTGTTTAAATCGTTGAACATTTATCTTTAACAGAATCATAATACTAAAATAAATTATTGTCAATAGTGAATATCACTAAAATATTTTAATATGATTTACAATTACTAGCGGCTATATTAAAAATAATTCTTGTCTGAAACAAAATATTATAATATACTATTTTAGAGTTCATTTTGACTGTTAAGAGGTTTACTTATGGATAATAACAAAGTAGTCAATTTTAGTGACACTGATAAGCAGATATTGCAGACATATAAAACACTGTCGGCGGGACTTGCCGAGTATTTAGGCGAAGGCTGCGAAATCGTTTTGCACAGCCTTGAAAACCTTGAGCAATCTGTCATCGCAATCTTTAACGGGCAGCATACGGGCCGACGCATCGGCTCTCCGGTAACGGACCTTGCTTTGCAAATGCTCTCCAGAATTGAGGAAGGCGGACAGCAGGATTTCATATCCTATTTCAACCGCAATAAAAACGGGGAGCCGCTCAAATCCACCACCATCGTAATTCGTGGTGAGCATGACCGGGCTATCGGCCTGCTCTGCATGAATTATTATCTTAACACATCTGTCTATTCTCTAATACAGAATTGGGGCGGGAATGAGTACCTGGTCGGCCTATCCCCTACTGAAAACTTGGCCAGCGACTCGGACGACTTAATAAAGGCTGCGATCGAAAACGCGCAGGAACTTGTTTTGAGTAATGCAAATATAGCTGTTTCAAACAGAAACAAAGAAATCGTTGCACTCCTTTATGAAAAAGGCATTTTCAAACTGAAAGATTCGGTTTCACAAGTTGCGGATGCATTATGTATTTCTAAAAACACGGTGTATCTCCATATGCGCAATATAAATAAGTAGCACGCCCGGAATAAATTGGACTAATCCCCGGCTTATTCAATCGCTTATAAGTGTGTAGACGCGTTTGGCCAACAGTGCTCAGCTTTAGTCTCGTCGAAAATGACACGACATACTGCTGCTGACACTCCTAATAAAACGCCATCATGGAGCAGGCTCAGGGAGATAAAAAAGTACTCATAAACATGACGTTTATGAGTACTTTTTTCGTCAGCGTATCAAAGATGACAGTTATGGTCTCTCTACAACGACAACCCCTATACACCTAAGGGTAGTTGCGCTGTCTTCTTTTAAGCACGCGCTGAATGCGAGGGCGGTTGTATCTCTGGGCAAAAATGCATGGCATGTTGACAAGCAGTGCATAGCCCAACATTATCCACGGCACTGCGGGAGGTGTAAAGAGCCAAAACACCCAAAAAGGGGCTATGGCAAGCCAATGCGTCAGCTCGCCCCGGGCCGATTCAATTAAAAACCGGCTCAAATTCTCAGTGGTAAAGCTTCCCAGATGTTTCTTTCTAAAACCTCGCGTCTTCCAGACCATCCCGCCGTCCGGCAGGAGATGCTTCCAGCGACTGACTCGGAATAGGCTGTCATAAATTCGTCCCTCTTTTTCGAAACGATATGTCCGAAATATAACGGTGTTGGGTGAGAAGAACCTGTCAGGAAGGTTCAGGCAAAAAAGTGCCGCAACTACCTGCAGGATCGGCCAAACAATAAAACACAATACTATTGTCCATGTGCTTGACAGAAAGATTATTCTCACGACTTCCCTCCCGTTGAAATGGCACGCCCTTTCCAAATGACGTTGATACCAAAAGCTTTCTTAAACATGGATACTACAAACACGCCCAAAAACACCCCCGCCATAAGCGGGTAAAGAACAATTGCAAGCAGTTTAAATTGCCCTATTTTCTTTAAGATGAAGTTTAAAACAACCATCCACACTATGCTTAGCAACAAATAGATCGCGATCCAAAGTACATCCCCGGAAACCGCAAATTGAACCACATGCAGCGGCGCTGAAATCAGCGATGCGATCCAAAAGAAGACCATCCAAAATATATGGAGCGGTGTTTTTGCGGCCCCCGTAGCCATGTTCTTGACCCAGCCTTGAAGCAAACTGCCAGCTCCATTGGCATACATTCTAAAAGATATCTCTTTATCACCGACAAAAAGCTGATATGGGATCCCCGCTTTTTTGAGTTGATGTCCCAAGGCCACGTCTTCCACAACGCTTTTTTTGACACACTCATGACCACCGATATTGTAATAGTCAGATTGTGAGATTAAAATGACTGGCCCATACAGCCCAACACCGACAGCCTTGGGCAACGCGGTACCGTTGGCAGCGATCTGAATTAAGTTAAACAGCATGGAAAGCTGCTCATAAGCTTTCTGGGTTTTGTGGTATGGTTGAACGGAAATCGGGCAGTTGCAGTCGGAATATGTTTGAATTATACGGCGTAAACCGTTAGGTCCTAACCTGACGTCCGCATCTAAAAAGAGCAGGAGCTCACCCTTGGCGGCATTGGCACCGTTCTGACAAGCCCAGCTCTTACCGGTCCATCCGCCGGGTTTTTTGTGCAGAGAGAGCACCCTCACGCCGTAGGCTTCTGCCACTTGCACAGTCCCATCTGATGAATCATCGTCAACACAAATGATTTCAAATGGGGCAGACGACTGGGCGCGTAGATCCGCAAGCAGCAACGGAAGATTATTCTCTTCGTTTCGAGCCGGTATAATGACGGAGACTTTAGGGAAATTTCCCTCCCCGCTCCTGCTTTCAGTCAATCTTGGAATCCGATAGAAGAGCACCGGCGTTACAGCCAAACCGATGAGGACGATTGAAAATTCAAATATGCTCATTGTCATAGCGCTTTGCCTTTTAAAGTTTTGCACACGGCATCAGCTGCAAGCTTGCCCGTTAGTATGGATACCGGGAGGCCCGACGGGCTGAAGGTCCATTGTCCACATTGGACGATGTCTTCTATGGGGGTTTTTATAGAACGCGCAATTTTCTTAAAACGATTTTCGGCAGGCATCTTTACGTTGGTAAAAGCCCAGCCTGTAATGGCTCCCTGTGCGTTGCCTGTTTCCCGTTCAATTGTCAGCGGTGTCGCACACAATGTGAATAGGATATTATCTCGCATATCCGGAAACAAAAACGCTTCAAGAACATCTGTTACTTTGTTTATGCACTGCCTTTTAAATGATTCGTATTCAATCGAGTCTGAAAAAAGACGCACAAGGCCGTAGTCCATCAACGTGCTCACAATGATGCCGGTTTTCCCGTCAGGCGCAAGGGATGGGTCACACAGTGCGGGGCAAGAAATTTCATATGTTGTTCTATCAAGATAAGAAGCAACCCAATCAAGCAGCACACCATTTCCGCCCTTGGCCGCTTCCTTCCAGTCGGGCAGCGCTGCGAGACCCTGGATACTCGGCGTATAGAACGCATGAACGCCGCAGCGGCCGGAAAAATAGTCTTTATTTAAGTTTACTCCCATGAAAAACGTCAAAACAGAATCCCCGCCCGTGCTCTGCTCCGCCAGCAATCTCTGACTTTCAGTTTTGGGGGTAGCCGCCCCTTTTGTAATAGCGTAGAGCGTCTTTTGATCTGCTGCCCAAATCAGTTTTTTGTACGTCAGTGTCCGGCCATCGGAAAAAACAACCTCGTGTTTTTGTGAATCTATCTGAGTGGCGGCAGTCCCTGTAAGAATTTCTCCTCCTGCATTGCGAATACAGTCTGCCACTTTGTCCACAAGAATGCCGGTGCCGCCCATCGGGTAGCAATAGTCCAGATAGAGGCCAAAATAACTTAAAGCAAAAAATGTTGGTGTATTCTTGAAGAAGTGCTGTGCAATCAAATCAATCAAGGCATCATTAGACGTAAAGCGCTTTAGGTAGGTATAGATAGGCTCATTCAGGCGAGCAGCCTTGCGGATATTAACCTGATAGCGAAGCAGCCATGGCAACAGAGTTTTAGTGAGGTATCCGATATCGTGCAAATTCTCAAGAAATAGCGGATTATCAATGCCGTATAGAACGTCCATATAGCCCATTGTTTTGTTTATTTCTTCTGCAATATGTGCAATATCATTTGCATTTTCTGGGAAAAGGGCCGTCAGCATAGATACATAGCTTTTCAGGCTGTCACGCGTATCCAAGTTTACCCAGAGCTTTTCCATTCCGATAGACACCGGGTTTTTGACAAATTTCATGTCTATGCCCAGACTTTTTAGCATAGGAAACAAAATACCGGAGTTTTCAAATGCGCGGATGCCGGCGTCGAAAGCAAACCCCTGATGCTGGAAAGTGTTCACCAGCCCGCCCAATTTCTCCCCTTTTTCAACGATTAATGTGTCGACTTTAGCTCGGCATAGATATGCTGCGCTCGTTAGCCCCGCCATTCCCCCGCCAACTACGATCGTGTCATATGCTCTGTTCATACGGATACCTCATGAGATAGGAAATGATTTTACGGATCTCGACTGCGCCACCGTTGTCGCCCCCACAGATACAGTTGTGCTCGAACCATTCAAGTGCCGCCTGATCTGCCTCGGCCATGTGCCAGCACTTTATAGCCCCGACAAAATTGCCGACTGAAACCCGACGCATGATACCTCGTATGTCCGTCACCGCACCCTTCGTGCAGAACGGATGCTCACAAAGCCGACAGCGCAGCGCCTGCTTCATCACTATTCGCTCCTGATAGGTATAGGTTTCAAACAACCGGTCCTGCATAAATGGTTTATCAACTAGCCTGACGAAGTTTTTCATCCCCACACGATAGACGAAAGGCTCAATTCCGAGCTTTTTTAGCAGCACATTGGCCGCAGTAAGCCCCGAGGTCGTAACCGTCGGCGTACCTGTACCCATCACGGTGGATTCGCCGCAACAAAACAGGTTGTCCCATTCTGTCCTGATGTGGAGTCGATTGAACATATGCTGCCCCAGCATTTGCTTCGGCCCCGCTACGGCGCCGCTATTTTTCATAGTATAACGCTCAATGGTTCTTGGCGTTGCTATCTCTGCATAGCGCACGGCCTCAGCAAAGCCAGAAAAACGCTTTTCCAAAACGGCAATGAGTCTTTCCTTTTCCTTTTGTTTCTTACATTGATAGGATAATTGATCAGAAACATCCCATTTTTCAAAGGAAGGACCAATGGCGACGACGGTATGTTCGTCGTCACCACATAGCGTTCTGTCGTCGATACTGAGGATATAAGCTGTGACCTCGCTTTCGTCAAGCCTGTCGGGATTACCGACTAGCATTTCAATAGGTGCCGTGTCATCTGGTATAGCTTTCCGGTCAACAACCGCATACAGCACCACACTCGGATAGGTCTGCATCTGAGCTTTGGCCCAGTCTCTCCGCTCCTGCGTCGAATGCTCCGGATTGATTAGCTTGCCATACAGATTCCATACCGTGCCTGAATATATGATGTTTGGGGCTTGGAGTGTACTGCCGTTATCCAACAGCACACCGGCAGGTTTGTCGTTCTCAAATATTATGGAGATTGCTTCGTGTTCAAGAAGCATATCTCCACCGTTCTCCTCGATCGCTTTCTCAAGTTTCCCTGGCAGAAAAAGCGTGGATCCGGCCGGATAATAGCTGCCACCCACATGGTTGTCGACGAACATGACTGCAGCCAAAACGGCAGGCGACTCTTCCACCGTTGTATAGCAATAGGTGGATGTCAGTTTGTCAAAGAACTTGAATATCTCCGGATCACTGAAATACTTTTCAAGCAGGTCCTTTGCACTTTTGTTTAAGAAACTCAAAAATCTACCATAGGATATGGGATGTCTGAGGATGCTTTTGAGTGCGGCCTTCCTGTCCGTTTCATCAGCAGTCGTATAGCTGGGTGTCTCTACCATGACATGCTGGTACATTGTCTGCATGTCATGGTAGAACCTGTGGATGCTTTCCTTCTCTGATGGGAAAACCTCCGCCAACTCGTCGGCAAACTTCTCCACATCCGCCCAGAAGTGTATTCGTCTTCCATTGAAATTGACACAATATAAAAGATCGTGGCGAATAATGTCAATAGGTTCTTCCAAACAGTTAAATACAAACCGATGCGCGTTAAATCCTTTTTCGCCGAAGCCGTAAAGCATTGCAGCGCCCTGATCAAACGTTACCGAACCGCGCTTAAACACACCGCAGGAACCTCCGGGATTATAGCTTTTTTCGACGACAGCTATCTTTAGGCCGCGCTTTGCAAGCAAGCTGCCTGCAGTAAGGCCGGATAACCCACCTCCAATAATAATTACATCATATCCCATCGTTACCTCCAACCAAAAAAGATTTCTCAACAGGTTTTTTCCTCAATGAATAAATGGTCGTTTTCAAATAATGTTTGATAGCAATTGGCTTTATTAAGCAAAATAACCAAGTACATCACAAAATGCAGGACGCTATAATCCAAGCAAAACCGTCGCGTCATTTATGTGTTCACAGCAGGACTATACTTGTACAAAAAGATGACTGAAAAATGCACCTTAGAATAATTCAGAACTATCACCCTTTTTATGAACCCGCTCGAACGCCTCCCCAATAGGCGTCAAAAATATTTGCTGCAAATGTATTTTCATTCCCGCTTTTTGGATAAAGAAGCATACCATCCAAAACGCCTTGAATCATCACCAAATATAAATGGAGAGCGCTCTCTGAAATCCCGGGCCTAAGCTCACCGTTTTTGATTCCTTTCAAAAAGCACTGACGCATACGTTCATTGCTGCTCCTATCCTTTTCTGCAATTAAACGGCTGCATTTAAGTCTCATCTGCTCATTAGATATAAGCGGGATTGTTCTCCAGAATCGGAGCCGACTCATGTCATTAAAATACTCTAAGGCAAACAAGAACAGGCTCTTCATGGCATCCCTGCAGCACATGCTTTCTGCGCAGAGCAATTTGGCATCTAGGCAATCAAAATACCGAATTATTTCGTTTTGAATCATCAGTTCCAGTATCTGATCCTTGCCTGAAAAATGGCTATAAAGGGATGGGGTTTTAATACCCACCCTCTTTGCCAGCTCCGCCATTGAAAGGTGGTAGCCTTTCTCACAGAATAGCTCGAATGCAGCCTCTATAATTTGCTGTTTTGTATCCAACTACAACGCCTCCGTTGCTAACTAATGCTCGTTAGTTATAGAATATAATAATTCATAAATATTGTCAATTGGTTCTCATAATAATTGTGTGCGCAGATATATAAACTAGGATCATTTACACCTTAATTCGCTAAGAGAAAAAGAGGACGACATCTGGAGTGCCTTCCCCCTCTAGATGCTCAGTTATTATGAATTTAGGCAGTTAGGCTTTTGCGTTTACGCATCTAATTGTCCACCAGCAATAACAATGGTGTATGACTCGTGGACGATGCGGTCACAGATTCCCTCTGCAAGTGTTGGGTCTTCATTTTTTTGTGCCAACCCAGGACATCAAACTGAGAACTAAATATGGTCAAGCAAAATTTTGTTATTGTTAATTAGACATTTTTTTATTAGCAAAGCTTGTTATGCCCTAACAAATAATTGTAGTAAGATAGGAAATATTTCTTTTCTTTATTGTGTTTGTATATTATACTTGTATGTGGACTTTGCATATTTCGTTTTTAGGATACCTTCTCCGCGCAAGTTGAACAGTGCCACCGCGTTGGTTGTATATTGTAGTCAATGAGTTCTGATGGTATCATAATAACGCTTTTAGCCGTAACGGAAAATAGTGCGACGCTGAAGAGCAACACGAGCGCTGTATACGGGGTTTAGCGAGAAGAGTGATGCCATGCGTTCACGCGCTGGGAATACTCTTCTTTTTTGCATTTATGCACAAGCGAGCAGTCCTCCCGGAAAACCTTCATGCATTGAACCTCGGATTTGCGCAGAGCCAGTCCCATATTGCGTGTAGGAAGAAGGTTGTGCCGTGGGTTTGTCCCGAATTTCATCTTGTCCGCAGCTCAAAATAGTCTGCACATTCATCCGAGAAGGTAGAGCGCTATCTCAAAGCTCTCTTGCAGGCATTTTCTGGGCATTTCGCAGAGTATCTGCTGTGAGCTTCAAAAGCGCCTTGCAAGCTTTGTAACCGCTGCGCGACCTTGAATCCAGCATGAATGGCACGGACGACCGTTTCAGTCTGATGTCCAAGCATGGCCGCCCATGTGGAGAAGCGCTCACCGTTCCAGTGCACGTATTACTGGAGGTTTGGCGCATATGGTCTTCCATGGTGCTGTTCTGATTTGCTCTGCCGTAGATTCCAGCGTGAGAGCAAATGCAATTTCCATCAAAGAAAATCTCAACGGCCCCCTTTGTAATGCGACATTTACTATCCGTTTGATTTTTTCGTATGGGGTGGGGGTTATTCATGTTTTCGACAGAAATATGGTCGTTTGGTTCCACGGTCGCCACTTTCCATATCGCCGACTCAACCGATCTTGGCGGCAAAAGCAGCAGAAACGGCTTCTCTTCCTCAAATATCGGCGCCCGGCTGCCGTCTCTCTTTTGGCTCGTAGTCCGGCATTTTAAAGGCAGGCTTTCCAGAGGCGGTGGAAAAAATAAATCGGTCAGTTGCTTGTCCGACATGCTGTCGGGCAACGGATATTAAAACTTCTTCTCCCTTGCCAGCAGGAGCGCTTAGATGCCTGTAGTTCTCAAACCCCGCATACTTCGGCAATCTGAGTCTTGTTGGCTGTCCAGCTTTAGAGTCTTGCGGTAATTGGTCATGTCAATGGCCTCCTTTGTTGCATCCACGTGTTCGCGTGTCACAACATATTACCGCGTATTTACTATGGTGTTCAACGACGCCGGCGGTTCTGTTCAAACTCGGCGGCGGAGCTGTTCAACCCGCGCGGTCAAGGTGTTTATATTCGCGCGGAATATTCAGAGATGTCCATAGAAAATCACAGCATAACAAAAACGCATATCTATACAATAATTGGAGGGACAAAAATGGCAGTAAGACAAAACCTGATCGAGCTATGTGAAAAGATGGCTCACGGCCACTATGAGATCGACGAAAATTGTGCGGAGTACAAGACTTTTGAAAAGTGGATGACGGATGACCAGATAAAGATTCTTATGGCGATGGAACTTCTGACTCCGGCGCTCCCTGCATCCGTTGCATACGACATTGGCGAACCTGAGGATAAAGTCACGGAGATGCTTCGTGAGATGGCGGACATTGGCGTTGTACAGAGGATTGAAAAGGGCGGCATGGAGCTTTTTGTGCTTCTGGTCTATGCTCCCGGTGCCTTTGAATTTATGCTCGTTAATAATGAATTCTGCGAGGAGCATCCCGAAGTGCCCGTATCTTTTGCCGAACACGCGACAAAAAGCTATGCAAAAGTGATACACAATATCCCAATGGCCGCCGGTGTCATGCGTACTATCCCTGTGGAAAAAGCTATCCCTGTTAATACAGAGCAAGTGAAATGTGACCGCCTGAGCACCTACATAGAAGCGAACAAAAATCATATCGCTATTCTCCCCTGTCAGTGCCGCCGCGTTCGCCGCTTCATGAATGAAGGCGCCGGCGACCTTGAAGGTGGTGCTGATCTCGAAACCGGTATGTGTATGTTCCTGGGCTTCGCCGCCGATATGTTCATTGCTAATGGCCGTGGCAAGCAGATCACCAAGGATGAGGCGTATGAAAAGCTTAAATACTTCGAAAAAATTGGCTGCGTTCACCAGATAACCACATTGCAACCCGGTAAATCGGTTGCTATATGCAACTGTATGCCCGGTACCTGTCTGGCGCTTGGCGCAACTCAATACTTCAACACGCCTGACGCTTCTCGCAGCAACTATGCGGCAGAAGTCGACAAGGATGCCTGCGTCGCCTGCGGACAGTGCGTTGAATACTGCCCGAACAACGCGCTTAAGCTTGGACAGAAGCTGTGCACGGAAAGCCCCATCGAATACAAATTTGCGGACCTGCCAAGGGACACCGAGTGGGGTCCGGAAAAGTGGAACCCAGATTACCGTGACAACCGCGAAAATGTCGTCCCTACAGGCACCGCACCTTGCAAAACTGCCTGCCCGGCTCATATAGCTGTTCAGGGCTACATAAAGCTCGCCTCTCAGGGAAGATACATCGAAGCGCTTGATCTCATTAAAAAGGAAAACCCGTTCCCTGCAATCTGTGGCCGCATCTGCCCGCATAACTGCGAGAATGAGTGTACCCGTGGCAGCTTTGATGAAGCTATTGCTATTGATGAGATAAAGAAATTTATCGCCGATCAGGAGCTAAAGCTCGACGGTATGTTCATCCCAGAAAAACTACATAATTATGGCAAGTCCATTGCAATCATCGGCTCCGGCCCTGCCGGCCTCTCCTGCGCATTTTATCTTGCCAAGGACGGCTATAAGGTCACCGTTTTTGAAAAAGAAGAGAAGCCCGGCGGCATGATGACTCAGGGGATCCCCTCCTTCCGTCTGGACAAGGGCGTCGTCAATGCAGAGATTGAAGTCCTGCGCAGGCTGGGCGTCGAGTTCAAGTGCGGCGTTGAAGTCGGCAAGGACGTCACGCTGGACGACCTTCGCAAGCAGGGCTATGAAGCTTTCTATATCGCCATCGGTGCTCAGGCCGGACGTAAACTGGGTATTGAGGGCGAGGACGCAAAGGGTGTAATTTCAGGCGTTGAGTTCCTGCGTAAAGTCAACCTTTGCCAACAGATACGTATCTCCGGCAATGTTGTGGTCATCGGCGGCGGCAATGTGGCCGTAGACGTTGCCCGCACCGCTGTGCGTATGGAAAAAACAGAATCCACCAAGATGTACTGCTTAGAAAGCGAAAAGGAAATGCCCGCCCTGCCCGAAGAACAGGAGGAGGCAAAAGCTGATGGTGTCGAAATTAACAACGGCTGGGGTCCCAAGAAGATCGTTGTTGAAGACGGTAAGGTCACAGGCGTTGAGTTCAAGAAGTGCCTTTCCGTGTTTGACGCGGAGGGCAAGTTTGCTCCGACATATGATGAGAACACCACCATCATCGTACCTGCAGACAATGTTCTTCTTTCCGTCGGTCAGTCCATCGAATGGGGCGGCCTGCTGGATGGCAGCAAGGTTGAGCTCGGACGCGGCAATACTGCTGTTGCAGACGCCTTTACTTATCAGACTGCTCAGCCCGACGTTTTCGTCGGCGGTGACGTTTATACCGGACCTAAGTACGCTATTGATGCTATCGCAGCCGGTAAGGAAGGTGCCATTTCCATCCACCGCTTTGTATGGGAAGGCCAGAGCCTGACCATCGGTCGTAACCGCCGTGTATTCAGTGCTTTGGATAAGGACGGTCTTGATAAGAAGGCTATCACCGCCGATGGGTTTGACAGCACCCCGCGCCAGCGTCCTCTTCACGATGCGCAGAAGTCCAAGAGCTTCAGCGATAACCGCATTACCTTTACCGAGGAGCAAATGCGCAAGGAGACCGCTCGCTGCCTGGGCTGTGGTGCAACGATAGTCGATCCGAATAAGTGCATCGGCTGCGGTGTCTGCACCACCAAGTGCAAGTTTGACGCTATCCACATTAAGAAAGTGTACAATGTTGAAAGCGTTGAGTTCTTTAGCAGGAACGAAATATTTGAAAAGTATGCCGAAGAGCGCAAGCACAACATTTCAATCCGCAAAGCTGCTGAAAAAGCACAAGTATAGAGCAACATTTTTCAATACAAAGACCGAAGTCACGCAATGACTTCGGTCTTTGATTTTGCAAACATAAATAACGCGCCATGTTATTACAGCACAAACGATTACCAATGAATAATTATGTAAACTACTCTGCTGAGACTATTAGAAGTATTTAGACAGTGGTATGGGAATATTGCTACATAGAATATCGGAAAACTCTTCAGGTGATTCATTTATCCCAAACTTAATCCATTCTAGCATGAGTGCAGAACCTATCATAAGCCTGACATTCGTGATAATTGGCGGCAGCGCACTTTTCAGCACATGGTTTTTCAGAATAGTCCCACTTTTGATGCCAAACACGCGCGCTGCGGAAACATGTTCAGCTTCCATATACGTCAGTATCTGACTGCGAACAAGCCGCACAAGACCCGCGCCCGCACCGATGTCAATTGCAAGCGAAGGTATTATTAGATGCCTCAGGCTCCCACTGCCCATGACCGGCAGCAGCTTGTGCTTAACTCCGAGTACCAGAACAAGAAGAATCCCAATGCAAAATGAGGGTATTGATATAGCAAGCACATTTAAAAACGCACGGCGTAATCAGTAATGCGATTGTGATGCAGCGCTGAAACGATACCAAGCGGAAATGCAATGACAAGCATCACTACGACCGTTCCGAAGGTCAGGACTATCGTCTGCGAAGCCTGACGGAAAGCTCATGCGCTACCGTCAGTCCGGTCTGATAGGAATGCCCCAGATTCCCCGCCAAAGCGTGCGTGAGTCACTTTCCATATTGAACCGCAATGGGTTCGTCAAGTCCGAGGCATTCACGTGCCGAAGCAATTTCTTCCTCTGTCGGATTTTGAGTTCCCGCCAGCACAATATCGATCGGGTCGCTTGGTGCCAGCCGCCCCATCCCAAAAGTGAGAAGCGAAACATCCAGCATGACAAGGAGTGGAATAAGAAGTTTTTTTTATGTATTTAACCATTATTCAACTCCAAAGCGACTTTACGAGTTTCGACATGCTTCTGGTATAGCTTACCAAATACAGCAAAACCCACACAAGCCTCTAGGGGGGCTGTTTTTTTCTGTTTTTACCTATTTTCAGAAACGTACTCTTGTAAAAACTAAGTGCTTGTTTAGATATTTCATCCACACTAACACTTGGTTTTTTCAATTTTAAATCTCAATGGTAAGCATGCCGCAACGCTTCACTTATTGTCTTTCAGTGAAGTCTCAAATACTCTCGCCGAATGGTCCATATTCAATTCGGAAAGTAAAAATGCTTCGCCTTCGCTGTGCTTGTCCTCAAGGTTTTTTTTCATGCCTTCAAGATATTCCATGAATTTTTCCGGCTCATTCGGGCCTTCAAATTTGACAATCAGAATGGTGGCTGGTTCATCGAACGGCACCTCGTAGCCAGTTTCAACATCCGGAGGCATAAAGTACAGCGAGCCTTCCTTCATGTGATGTCTTTCACACTCACTGTAAAGAACCCACTCGCCTTTCGCCGTGTAGATGATGCTTTCCGTCGGATGTGTATGTGCAGAAAGAAACATACCTGCTGGCATTGTTATATAGTGTGCCGCCCCCTTGTTTCCACTGAGTATCGGGCCTATTTTGCCCTCCAGAGTGTCAACGCCAGGAACTTCAAATATGGAATCGACAACGTCTATTTTTGCAAGCTTCTTTATATGCTCAGCTTTTGGGAAATTATCATTTGGTGTCATTGTTATTTCTCCTTTTATAATCAGGCTTCGACGGGGACGATGTGGTTAGTTTTCCCGCCATCGTATATTGCCACATCGACGCCATACACACTTCTAATGTTCTCTTTTGATAACACATCTTTGGGAGAGCCCTGAGCAAACACCTCACCGCGCTGCAGCATTACTATGCTGTCAGAATACTGTGATGCTAAATTTAAATCGTGCATTGCAATCAAGGCCATAATATTTCTGTTCTTGACTATGCTCCTGACATGCTTCATTACCTCAATCTGGTGCTTAATATCAAGACTGCTGGTCGGCTCATCAAAAAGCAGAATCGGCGTTTCCTTTGACAGAGCAGCGGCAATCATGACTTTTTGCCGCTCACCTCCACTTAACTCGTTTATATGCCTCAGTGTATACTGCTCAAGTCCCAAAAGAGCAATGTTTTCTGAGACAATATCCAAGTCTTTTGACGAAGGGTTCCAGCCGATATAAGGTTTTCTGCCAAGCAGTATCATATCAAAAACGGTTATCGGAAAAGCACTGCCGCAGTCCTGCGGAACATAACCGAAAATTCGGGATATCTCCTTTGCCTTCATATCTTTGACGCGCATATCGTTATAGAGCACGTCTCCTTTAGAGCGAAGAACCTGCATGATGCACTTGATCATGGTGCTCTTTCCGGAGCCGTTTGGTCCAAGAAGGCAGTGTACTCCGCAGGAATCCAAATCAAGATTAATGCTGTTCAGAATAGCGACCTTATCGTAACCAAAACTCAGATCAACAAGTTTGAGGCTCATATCGAACACACCCGCTTCATGAATACACAGAGATGGCCAAGGTATTCCTCCGACATAGTCCTTTTACGGCTGTCCAGGGACATACGTTCTCTCAGTCTAGTTTCCTCGTCCTCAGCAACATGCTGAAATGAATGATCTACGCCCGGGATTATTACAAGCTCAACGTCCCTGTTGCCACAAGCCCGCAACTCGCTGTCAATATCATAGGCATCCTGGACCGGTACGTTCAAATCCTCACGTCCGTGTATTACAAGCGTCGGCTTTTTTATGTACCTGAACTGTCTTTTCGGAGCCGCTTCCTCAGAATACTCTTTGAGATCAACATGCATCGGCTCCTCAACGCCCTTGTATTCCATTATCCACTCGGATTTTCCGCTGTTGATAGCTTCAAACATCCGATCAAGGTTAAGACCGAGTTTGAGTCCCCAAAGGTCGTTCTTTTCTGCCCATTCAAGATTTTCAGGGCTTTTTTGAGCATAGTCCCGAACCCTGTGATAGTTGAAAGACATCATATCGTAATAGTCTCTGTAAAGGCAACCGCTTAAAATGTGGGCGCAAAGGCTGGAATCGTCTTTTGCAACAAGGCACTGCACATAGGCTCCCGCGCTCTGCCCAAAACCCACAATGCGCTTAGTATCGACTAAGTCGCTGTTTTCATTTATCAACTTGTCTATTGCTGCTTTCGCATCGCTCGCTTGTGAAAAATAGCCGCCCTTTATGCCAGAGCTTTCTCCATACCCGCGTTTATCCCAGGAAAGAGTTGCATATCCTTCCGAACACAGGCGCTTTGATATATTGAGGAAAAAGTTGTTTTTAAATAAGGGTCTGCCATCTGCGGTTTCAAGCAGATTCCCGTCCCTGTCGTGATCCATTGAACCGTGCATCAGCACAAGGCAGGGTACCGGCGCGCTTATGTCATCCGGGTATCGGATTACACCCTCGAGCATAATCCCCTTATTAGAAAAGCGAATAATTCTTTCTTTCATGCTATGCTCCAAATCATTTTTTCCAATAATCGTTTTTGTTCGTCATCACCAGATATAGGAACAGTGGTACGCCCACAAAAGAAACGACAATGCTTATGGGCAGGATTATCGGCGACATTATCGTGCGCCCGACAAGATCTGAACCCACTGTTAATATCGCGCCGAATATTGCCGAGCCCGGAAGTAAATATCGATGATCGCCGCCTATTATAAATCTGGTTATATGAGGAGCAACCAGGCACACAAAGCCGATGACTCCCGTAAATGAAATAATAGTAGCAGTTATAAGTGCCGACAGAATAAGGCTCAGTGCTCTTACCCGTGAAGTGTTTACACCCAGGCTCTTGGCTACATCGTCCCCGCCCGCTGTCATTGCGTTCAAATCCCAAGCCTGCTTAATGCAAAAAGGAAGGCAGACGAGAATAACGACAGAAACAATAGCAACCGTATTCCATGTCATACCGGTAAATGAGCCGAAGGTCCAGTTGACCATAGCCTTCAGATCCTCTTCCGAAGCAAAATAATGCAGAACCGACGTTATTGCGCTGAAAAAATAGGTCAGCGCGGTTCCAGCCAAAATTATCGTTGCGGGTGAAGCTGCCTTGAACTTTGATAGCATAAACACCAGCATTGTGCTGAGCATGGCAAACAAAAAAGCTGTTAGTATAATTAGATAGGTTCCGTATTTGATTCCCACGAGTGGAACGCCAAACAGAATAGCAAGGGAAGCTCCCAGTGCTGCCGCTGATGAGATACCGACCGTAAAGGGACTAACAAGCGGGTTACCTGTGATGCCCTGCATCTGAACTCCGGAAATTGAAAGGCCTATGCCACTTACAACAGCCATCATTACTCTCGGAAGCCGTGTACTCCAGACAATGTTATAGTTAAAGGTTGGGACTTCTATACCATTGAAAAACTTTGATAGAATGGCCCTTACCACTTCTATAAAGCTCAAACCCGCTGAGCCACTGCTTACTGAGACGATTATTAGAACGAATAGCAGAACTGCACCCGCGACCAGCGCAAATATTTTACGGGCTATATAATTGGAGTATTGCTCCTTTACCAATGGTAAAGGAGCAATACCTGCGTTTTCCGACTTAGATTTCAGGGTATACATAAACACCCTGCCAGGTCCTTCCGAGATATTTCTCAAGGTATTCCTTCAAATATGTATCGGGATCGAAATCCGCAAACTTGTCGGGGTACATAATTTTTGCAAGATACATGGGTCCAAACAGCTTTCTTGCTCCGCCGGCAACATCAAACGAGAGCGTGTAAACAGATTTATCCTGAACCGCTGTGGTCTTGGCTAGTTCCGGACGGGCAAGAATGGCGTCATTGACTGTCTTGAAGCCTGCCGTGTCTGCAAGGAAATATCCGTCGTTTTGTCCCTTGACAATAACATCGGGATTTCTGTTTGCAATGTCCTCGGGATCTGCTTCAAAATATGATGCGGATATCTCGGGATATAGGTCAATACCGCCGGCGGCTCTGATAATGCCCGGTACGCCGCAGCCGTAACCGGCTCCACCGTATGTTCCCCAATCCTTGGCTGCTTCAAAATATACTGTTTTACGTTCGCTGTCGGGAATCTCCGACACAACGGAAGTGATCTTATCAAGGGGTTCCTTGAAGAAGGATATAAGCTCGTTAGCCTTATCTTCAAGTCCGAGCATGAATCCCAGTGTGGAAACCTCGCGGTTAAAAGACTCTGTCATATAAAGATCCAGCGCAACGACGGGTATTCCATAAGGATCGAGCTGAGTCTGAACCTCATCCGGCAGTGGAGGATAAGAGGATAGCATGATGACAACATCAGGATCGAGTTTTGCAATCTGCTCGTAGTTCGGCTCATCATAGGAACCTACATCGACCGCGTCTTTAAGTTCGGGATAGTAACCCTTATCCAAGTCTTCTTTTGTGGAGGTGTCAATTCCAACGATTCTGTCAGCAGCACCCAGAGCCGCTATTATTTCTGTAGGATTGTTCCAAAGAACGACTATTGACTTGACTGGGCACGGAACCTCGACAATCCTGTTTGCGGAATCCTGAACTGTTACGGTTTTCTGTGCAGCTTCTGCCGCGGGGCTTGCACTTGCGTCGGGCGATGCCGTGCTACCGGCATTTTTACTTGCACAGCCTGCCGCTACCATAAGCATGGCAATAAGCAATACGACAGCTATGCTGCTCTTAATTTTTCTCTTTCTCATCCTTTTCCTCCTGATATTTTAAATAATTATTATGATTCTTTTCGACAACCTTTGCTCAAATAATTCTGGCAATGTAATCTCTACCAAAAGCCCCATATATAATTCTAGCTAATTATAAATAAAGATGGCACGTTATTTAAGCCCGTGGCGGGGTCGCATTTTGCATAAATAATCATCATTATAAATTCCCAAATAACTAATATACTTACAATTACATAAAATTAACGACCCACAGTTGGAGGGCTGTGGGCCGTTATTGCCAATAAGGAGTTCTATGATAACACTACCCGTACTTGGATCAAGGCTGGGACTTTATCAGGTAAACAGAGGAGTTTGCTAGAAAGCTTTTTGAAAAAGGCACTTTATGAAAAGATATAATGAAGAGCAAGGACGTGATTGACATGAGAGCAAGATTTACAGAGCAGCAAATATTAAGATTCAAAGGAAAACGAGGGCAGGAAAAAGGCAGCAGATATAGTTCGGGAGCACAACATAACCGAGCAGACTTTTACCGCTGGAAGTCCATCTTAACAAGTCCGTAGAGTATGAAGAGTACATTCATAATTTCATTGTGTCTGCCCTCCACATACATTGTTTGCATCAGAGAGTTCAGTCTTGTTACAAGTTCTTCATCTCTGCGCGAAACCTCCCAAAAAAAATTGCATAACCGAGGGATCGCTGCCCCGCTTATGAGATTAATTTTGTTGCGATTGAACTCTTCATCGAGGGATATTATTCCCTTTTGTTGTAATACGTTTTCAGTTGCTTGGTTTTTTACTTTGTCTTCTTCTACTTAAATGGTTTTGTATTTTCTTATTGCTTTATGCAAGGTTTTACTGCATTTTTACTACAACATTCATTTTCCGACTTCAGAATTAAATGGGTAAGTATCACTGTAATAACACAAATCAAAACACTGTTGTAATTCTTTACAGCAATTTCTATCCACACTGTCATCTATATAAAATTCAGGGCATAAAAAAGTCCCTCGAAAACTCAGCATTTTCAAGGGACTTTTTGTGTCATTAGGTCAAAATAGATGCAAGTCAATTTGACATTAATCTTTATTTGCTATTACACATAGCGGAATATTCGACACATCCATAAGATATTGTTCAGTTACAGCTAAAAGAGTTCTTTGTTCTAAGGTTATACTATTAACTGATAATCCAGGTTGCACAATTAAGATATTGAATTTTAAGGGCAGTTTTCTGCGGGATAGATTATCTAACCTTTGTAACTCTTGTATGCTTCCCTTAATAATACGTGATCCACTTTGGCCTTTGTAAGTTTTAGTTTCTCTTTTAAATAAATGCCTAAAAAATTCCCTATTCTCTTTATACTTCCAATGTACAGATTTTTGGGCTTGTCCGCATACTTCATACAAATTATCTACTTGTCTGCTTACTACACCACCCTTAGCAAATTTCAAATGATACATCTCTACGTGGATGCAATCATCCTTTTCTTTTAGTGTAATTATATCAGCTATCTCTCCTGAATTATCGTCATCGTAAATAATGTTATAATCCTCATCCATGCCCATCAATTTTTGAATTACATTATACTGTATAGATTCTGTGCGTAATGTTCCTACACGCTGCGATTCTTTTGATATATCTACACCGCTCCAATCCCAAGCATTAATTCGTTCTACAGGATAAACACCGGGAGCTTGCTTTAATTCAATGTATTCATTTCCGCATAAATATGAACCATCGATAAACCAAATACTTGGTTCATAAAGTTGAAAGAATTCTTCAATTGAGAAATCTTTTCGACCAACGTGGACAGTTACCGCAGGCATTCCTTCCTGTAATGCATAGTGGCTAAATGCAATGTCATCTTTTTCACCGATAGTCATTATAAATTGACAACGCAAATCATCATTAGGCAAATTAAAACTTAGATTAAATATAATTGACTCAGAGCTTGATTTTTCAAAATCCAAATCAATCGATGTATTGCCTAAATCACATTGATATCCATTTACATGGAACTCTATTTTGTTTTCTGAACTATTATATAAATCTTCGTTCCAGTCTATCCAAACACAAGATTTATTCGGTATCTGAGTAACTAATTTTGGTACGAGAGCCTCTTTTAGTATTTCATCTCCGTCTATATTAGGGTTAACTACTTTAGTGCCTATGGATTTACACCAATTAACAAGGCTATGAATGTTCCCTGTCAGCAATGTCCAAACTCGACCTTTATATGAACATCCTAATGTTACTTTATTTCCATTTTCATAACCTGACCCAACAATGAAAGCTTTCTGTCCACTGGACTTTTCAGCAATTGATAATGCTTCAGCTACATCGCTACCTACACTCATTCTAAACCGAATATTTTTGCCTACCACTTGTTTTAACCCAACATTTTGTAAGCGAACACGATTTATTCCATAGAATGATTTAAATGGTTCTGAACTCCTGATTAGAGAAGTTTTTTCACCAATAACTGCTTCTGCTAATGTAGCATACATTCCTTTATTGTCACTTGAATTTATATAGAGCAGTTTATTATCTATATCATTAATTACAATTAGCAAATCCCAAATAAGATTTTCTACTTCTTGAACGTTTCCCCAATCAACCGGTTGTCGGCGAGCAATGATAACTAATAGGACGTTTTCTTCTCTATTTAGGATAGACCAAGCTTTATCTCCTTCTTTAAGCTCTATCGCACTTTGATATTGTTCATAATGCCAAGCATTTTTGGGATTTCGATAAATAACTGTGCTCAATGCTGGCCTAATGTTTTGCAATGGAATTTTTAAGTCACTCGGTATATTAAAACCTTTTAGAAAATCACCAAATCCAATTTCTTGAGCAATTGCATCAGTACTCATTTCGGGCAAAAGGCCATTCCAATCGGCATCTTGTGCGTATAAACGTTCTAATTCTTGACTAACCGATATATCTGCGATATTAGCTACAAATGTAGCATCTCCTAAATCTTCATCGAACTTTGTTCGAGTAAATCTACCAATTAGCTGTAGGGTTACAGTCAAACTTTTTTTCACATCATGTAATGCAGCAACTTTCAAAGTAGGTAGGTCAAATCCTTCACCCAACATGTCAACACAAACAACAACTTTTGAAATACCCTTTTTAAGATTTTCAATTGATTCACGTCTACTTTGTTCTGATAACCCCGAACCACTAAAAATCATAACAGGATTGTACTCAGGGGATAGTTGCTTATAGATTTCAAAAACTTCTCTTGCACGTTTTTTATTTTCACAACGTGCCATCACTATTTGCTTTATATAGCCTGCTGCTTCTTGTTGCTTTAGTATGACAATAGCCGCATTTGCTATTTCGATATCAGATTTTTCACTGTTTATCTCAAATATTGGACTAAATGAGATATTAGTGAAATAGTGTTCTTCCTGTGCCATACGTAAAGGATAATTATAAATTATCTCACCATTAAGCTTCGCTCCATCATTTCTAAAAGGAGTGGCTGTAAATTGCAATACTCTGGAGTTAGAAAATCTCTGAATAAATTCTGTCCAAGTTGATGCAGTCGTATGATGTGCCTCATCAATAAAATAATGTGAGCAAAGATCGGAAATACATTTTTGCATTATGTCTGAGTATCCCGATACGCACGACATTGTTGTAATAATGACATTACAGCCAATAATGAATTCCCGAAGTTCATCGCCTGTTTTAAAGCGTTCATGTAAAATTCCAAGAATAGGTTGCTCAACTGTCGGTAGGACAATTCCAAACGCTTTTAAAAGACCAAGTGTGCAAAACTTTTGAGATAGTTGGCCTCTTAAGGAGTCACTAGGAACTGTAACAATCAATCTCTCGCATTGAGCAGCAATAAGTAACGACAGCATGGTCTCAGTTTTTCCGGTTCCGGTGGGCATTACTATAGTTGCAATATCAGTTGAAGTCGTCCAATGTGCAAGCGCAGCATGTATCGCTCCTAATTGGGGTGTACGTAGACCCTGCTCGTCTTGAGATTCCTTTTTCAGAAGTATACCGTTGTGCCATGATTCCCTTATTTGTTCAGCCAATAAGTTCTCATTTGGATGTCGCATCCACTTTAATTTTTGAACACCCTGGAGAATATCGTCCAAGTTCGGAACAGTATCAGTAGTTAGAATATATTGTTCATTATCTTTGAATTGAGCTCTTTTATGTTTAATATATATCTGAACACCAGATGGATCAATAGCAACAATATCGCCCTTTGGAGATTGTTTTATGCTTACATCTGTTTCTGGGATAATCATATGTGTTATCATATTTTTCCCAAATTTCTTTTGTTTTATATAAGCTGGTAGCTTAATTGAACCATCCAATAAAATCATCTCCTAACTCTATTTATCCAAATTGTATGGGTTACGGCAATGAGTATTTCATGATCTGTGGGGTATATCAAACAATATTTTTATAGTAATTCAATTTCTTCATCAGTAAACCAGCCATTTGAAATGGCAGTATCCCTGACTACGTTTTTATCATTCGTGTAAGCCACAACTGACAAACTTTTTTCTGCTCGCGTACATGCTACATAGAAAAGTCGTGTCGTTCTTATGATTCCCGTGTCCTTGCCTTCACGTTCATTTTTGATATCTGTTTCTGTTTTAGCCTTCGCACCGAAAAGCTTCTCGTAGCTAAATAGGAATCCTTTGGACTCGGCGTCATCCATAATAACCATAACTCTAGGGAACTCCAAGCCTTTTACACCTTGGTGCGTAGCAAATTGGGTATTGTCAGTGACATATGCCGAATATCTTTCCAACTTATCAAAAGGCACAGACAGTGCTTCCCTTAAAGCTGTTATCTTTTTATCCTCATCTGCTGTTGGTCCAGACAAAATATCGTCTACACGATCATTGAGGGGGAAAAGGTTAGTTTTTTTGATGACCTTTAATATATCAACACAAGTAGGAATAGATCCGTCCTTCCAGAGCAAGAGCAATTCTTCGACCGATTTTTCGGCAGATTCAAGCAATTTGCTCTGATCTGTAGAGTTTTCTAGGAAAGCCTTTTTGCCTAAAAGCGGGGAAGAGTGTCGCACAATTTTTGAAACCTCAAAGTCATTTCCGCTTTGATATGCTTTTATTAATGGAGAAATAACATTTGCTAAAAATGATATTTCAGATATTGATCCATTACGCAAAGATGTGCTGAAGGAATCTATTTCGTTCAGCGGGGAATACAATTCAAGAAATCCAAATCTACTGGCAGCCATATGGTGCTCTAGAATCAGGCTTTTATATTGGGTGACATCAAGCCATGCTTTGTCATTAGTTTTCTCAGACATAACTTTAGCGGCTTGATGTTCTACTTCTTCTTTATTAGCAGAAGAATCAGCTATAAATAAACGTACTGTTCCTGTCTCAGCATCAGTGCGTGGCTGCTGTTGTTGTTTATCAATAGTCTTCCGTATTGTATTGGCTAGCTCAACTATGCGCGTAGCACTACGGTGGTTCATGACTTTTTCAGGCTTTTCCCATTCATTGGGAATACAATCGGCTAAATTGTCCTTGCCATCCATATATATTCTCTGCATGGTGTCACCAAACATGCCAATAACAAATCTGTCTTTATATTTTTCGTAAACGATAAGCAAAGCATCAACAAGCTCTTTCTTTGTATCTTGGCTCTCATCAATTAACAAGATGGGATATTTACCGATTAGAATTTCCTGCATGGTTCCTTCGGTAGCTATAAATTCGGAGCCCATTTTAACGACTTCGCTATGGTTTAGAGAATCATAGCCCACATTATCTCCATTAGGATTGTAGGAAAATTTCTTTATGGTATCAATTTTACTAATGCGAGCGGTTTTCTTTTTTATCTCTTCCGCTCTTTTAATGGCGGCAGCACCGCCACGTCCTTTGGCCTGTTTTTCATTCAACTCTGCAATATCTCTTTTCAGAGATTCGATAATCCAAGCTTTAATATCAGGCTGATAGTTTTTAATCAGTTCCCATAGAAAACTATGAATGGTAGATACCGCAAAAATCGGCTTATACTGAAGCCTTTTAGAAATTTCGTCGCAAGCAGCGTTGGTATAGGTTATAACTGCAATTTGTTTTGAGTATACGGACAATTTTGCACCCATTTTCTTATCTAAGAAAGAAAGCGCATTAATTAAGCTCCGTGTTTTGCCGGAACCCGCTCCTGCAAACATAAAGAAGCTTTTGGGATTATCTTCAGAAAAACACATTCTTATTTCATCATCCACATGATCATCTACATGGTTATCCGATAATGGATGAGTAACTTTTATATCTTCCATTTCAACACTCCTCTGGGCGCAGAATAGTTTGGAGCCACTCTAATCCTTCCGCAATATATGGAGGGATCGTAAGTTTACCGGGATCAATGGCATAAATTAAATCCAGAGCAAATTCAGCTTTCTGGTCAGTTTTTCCAGTTCTAAGCTCATCATATATTTGCTTATGTATGTCATCAAATGGCTTTTCAGCATTGAGTGCGGCATTTACTTTCTTAAGAAGGTTCCCAGCATCGCCCGCATCATCTTCCTCAGGATTCAGATCTTTGAATAGTTTATAATTTGTATAAACCATACAATCCTCAAAGGTGCTAGACAGCACCTCTGTCGGTACTCCTTTAAAATCAATTTGTACCGGAGTCTGATAGGCAATTCGTATAGAGTACATGTAAGGGATCTTACATGTAGACTCTTTTTGTTTTTCCCCAAGATCAAGAAGTTTGTCCAAATCTTTTTCTTTAATCAGCCAATTAGTGATAGCATAATTACTACTTATTAGTCCTTTGTTTCGTTCAGGGCGAACCGCCTTATGGTGACCGCTTGGTTCCGCAGAATCCAAATCAGAAATTACTAATGTTGGTAAGCATAGCTTATCAATCAAAGGACTTAGCCGATGTGAATGACGACCACTTATACTAAGTATCGAAATATACCTTTGATGCAATTCCGGATAATGTTCTTTTATAAAATGCGGCACCAGCATACTTTCAGCGGAACCTTCAACTAATATAGCAGCATCTGCAAAGAATAAGTCACAATGGGTTGTTTGCAGGTATCGCGTTACAAATTTGTCTGTTTCATCTTCTTTACCAAATACATCAGATAGATTAATTACTTTTGCCGTAGCAACATTACAGTTCGCGCATTCAGGAAGTCGCTTGAAATAGCGTAAATCCGCGAAGTCTGTCTCGCGTGCAATATGGCTGGAATGGGTGCTAATAACAAGCTGTGTGGCAAAATTCATGTTTTCTTTCAAAAACTTATGATTCCTTAATACCGAGTAGGCTTTTCGTATAAAAACTTGCTGAACCTGCATATGCAAATGCGCTTCTGGCTCTTCCACTAAAACTAGATGCAATGGTTCAATTGTATCTGGGGCATCCTGTGTTTGCCGGGCTTTTCCCACCCTCATCCAACTATCTCTAAAACTCATAAGATCAAATACCATTGAAATTAGATTCTGATAGCCCAAACCATTATATTTTTCCGGCAACTTCAGTGTCTCATCGTTTTTACTAAGGGCATATTGCACGGCAGAATCGTGTTTCAATGTTTCACTTGTACTAACTTTAGTTGTAATCGTAATTTTAGGATCGGTTACTCCGGGATAACCCAAACCCTCTAGTTCCGAAATTGCAGGGGCAAATTTATCGGATAGGTTTTTGTCAAAAACACCTCTAGCTTGTTCGGTGACTTCCAATATTTCTAAATCTTCAGAGGTAGGGAGTTTCTCTGGATCTAAGTGTTTGTCATAATAGCTCCGCATCTGGCCCGATAATTGTTTTCGTGACCTTTCATTTTCATCAGAAGAATCCGGATCGGAAAAACCACGCTGAGCATCAATCATATCGATCTTGATAATACCCTTTAATGGGTTATCTGTGAAGCATTCCATTGAATAAGGGGTTGATTGTGGTGGTTCTGCTAATGACTGTTTTGGATCAAGTACATATGACTTGATAGAAAAATGCGTAGTTAATTTTTTGTCTAGGAAATCACACAAATCTTTTGGGTATAGATTTATATGAACTGCATCCTTTCCTCTTCCTATGGCTTCAGTAGTACGAGCCGCAGAATAAGCCTCCCGATATTCAGCAAATAATTTTGAAATATCTTTGGGCTGAAAGGCTAAGCGTACTCCAAGCTTTCCTCCGCGCCATTTTAATGTAGGAATAATGCTGGCAACATAGTGAATTTCGCTATGCTCAACTTCTAGCCAAACATCCATCATTGGCACAAGATTGTCCCATTTCGCCAAGTCTTCTGGCATCTTGCATTTTTCCGCTACCCATTCTTCACCAATAGCATTTATTGCAGAACGGTTTGAAATAGTAAAATCGTTAAAAACAAAGCCTCTTCCTGCTAAAAATTTGCCTAATGCATCCATAGCTGACGTTTTTCCGCTATTATTAGCCCCAACGAACAGAGTAGTACTCTTGCTGAAATCTATGTGGCACTGTTGCAATTTCCGGAAATTCCGAACATATATAGATGAAATATTCATATTGACTTCTCCCTGCTTTCTCTTTTGATATATGGGCATTTATGCCATCTACATTTCTTGAGGTATTATTCCACAGAAATATATAACCGTATTTGTAGCTCTCATAGCTGCGTATAAGTACTATATTCCAAATATCAAGCCACTAAAACAGCCTTACAATGAACTAAAAAGCATTAGCAATCATATGACAACTATGCCTTTCTCCGTCCATCCTTGGGTTTCTGCGCATCCTTAGGTATAGCCCAAGTAACTCCAAACCGAACAGCGCCCAGTATTTTACCCTGTGCACAAAGCACCTGTACCCGGCGTGGAGTAATTGCCCATTTTTCCGCTGCTTCTTTCGCTGTCATATAGTCCATTAAAACGTTCCTTTGCCGAATAAATATTGTATATATTATATATCGCAACGGCGAATAAAGCAATCAGATTCGTGTAAATTATGGAAATATTCACAGCATTTTGGTGAAATGGATTGAAAAATAGTAAAAAATTTGTTGAACAGAGAAATGCCGCCAACATTTGTGGCGGCTTCTCCTGCTATTTTTATTCACTCGGCAGTTCCTGTTCCAATTCCATATTGTTATCAAAAGTGATTCGAATGCGGTCTGCAGATAAAACCACCACCTTGGTAATAATCCCCTTGACCACATCATCACGATATTCCTTTACGCTAAGGTCAATATGTTCCAGTGTGTAAAGCAGCTCATGAATTCGGGCTTGTGTATTTTGGGCAAGCATGGTCTGCTCTTGGTGTTCGCCAAGCTGACCCTGCAGCCCCTTTATTTCCGCAGCGATTTCCTCAAACTTGGCATCGAAGTAATCCGCACCGGCGCTTGATTTGGAGCTGAGTTCCACCAAATCCATCATCACACTCTGCAGCTCGACGATACGGTTTTGGACAGCCGCTTCATTAAAGCTGTCATCATCCTGCGTACCGATGGCCAGCCGCAGGCCTGCCTTGAGGGTTTCAATAACATCAGCCTTATCCTCATCCAGCCGGTTCAGGGCGTTGACAATTGCTTGATGTAACCGGCTTTCCTCAATGGTAGGGGATTCCTTGCAGTATTTCGTGCCGTATTCCAGTCGGTTGATACAGCGCCAGACCACCTTTTTCTTACCGTTTCTCGCCCAAGTCACTCGGCGATACTGTGTACCGCAGTCACCGCAGCAAAGAAGCTCGGTCAGGGCATACTTACTGCTGTATTTTCCTTTTTCGGTTTTCACCGCTTTTTTGGCTACCTTTCGCTTACCGGCTCTCCGGGCGATTTCCTCCTGCACAAGATTGAATAAATCCTTTGAAATAATCGGCTCATGGTTCCCGGTAACATAATACTGCGGGATTTCACCGTTGTTTTTCCGGGTTTCCTTGGTTAAACAATCCACCACATAGGTTTTTTGTAGCAGGGCATCCCCGATGTATCGCTCGTTGCGAAGCATATATTGCAGTGCGCCGATTGACCATTCTGTGTTGCCGGTGGGTGAAAGGATGTTGTCTGCCTCTAGCGACTCCTTTATTGTTCGGACGCTGGCACCGGAGTAATAGCTTCTGAAAATCCGTTTTACGATTTCTGCTTCCTCCGGCACGATCTTGGGCTGACCGTCCTCACCTTTTTCGTAACCCAGCAGGCGGGAGTATTGAAATGGCACCTTTCCACTTTTGAAGCTCTGGCGCTTGCCCCATGTGACGTTGCGGCTGATGGATTCACTCTCAGCCTGCGCAAAGCCGCTGAGGAAGCACAGCGCCATTTCACTGGCCATCTCCATTGTGTTGATGCCCTCTTTTTCAAAAATAATGGGGATACCCTTTGCCTTGAGCTTGCGGATATATCCGATGGCATCCAGCGTGTTTCTGGAAAACCGGGAGACGGATTTGGTCAGCACCATGTCGATTTTACCTTTTTCACACAGTGCCATGAGCTTGAGAAACTCGGTACGCTTTTTGGCGCTGGTTCCGGTGATGCCCTCATCGGCAAAAATACCGGCAAGCTCCCAATCCTTGTTTTTGCTGATTTTATCGGTATAATAAGCAATCTGCGCAGCGTAGCTGGACTGCTGTTCTTCCTGTTCGGTACTGACCCGGCAGTAGGCCGCCACACGCAGCTTTCTCTTTCTGGCATTGGGCTTGGTTAAAAGAATGTTGGCGGGGATTATATCGACCCTTTTCTGTAGGGGTGTTAAAGTTTGCATCTGCATGGCGGTTACTCCTTTCCAATCAGCTTTCCGTTTATCATCCGCAGCCACAAGCTGCCGTCCGCATCAATGACCACCTGTTTGACGGTATCCTCAAATAATCGGATTGAGAAAGCCACCAGCGGTGGCTGTTTCTCGAATATCGCCAGCAACCGGCGGGTTAAGTATTCCGGCTCCGTATCGGCACAGGCCTCATATTTTGCAGCGGCACATCCGAATATCAGCAGCTTGATATAATCACTGTCCACTTCGCTTTTTTCAAGCTCCCGGCTGATGTGGTTCTCCGTCCGGGCAACATCAAGGGAATAGTTCTCCTGATGCGGTGAGGAAAACTCCAGCAAGTTCGGCTCACGGATGATGGTGTTCAGGATTGCTGTTACGTTCTCCAGCAGGGCTTGATCGGTAATGCGCTTGGGGGTAATGCGCCCCTCGGCGGAGCAGCACCACGCTTCATAATTCTTGCTTCTGCCATCCCTTTTGTATTTGGCTCCACAAACCCTACAAATCGCCTTACTGCGGATGCTGTCCAGTTCCTCGGATAGAGGCTCCCCTTGGATTTTCTGCCCGATCAGGGCGGTCACAGTCCCGAACGTATCGACAGGGATAATCGGCGGGAAGTCATCCCTGCCGCAGTAGCGGGAATTCTCCAGCATCCGCTTGACCATGTGCTTGTTCCAGTCGGTGCGGTTCTCTATATAGGAGATTCCTTGGGCGGTGAGGCTTTCGGCAATCCGGCGATAGGACATTCCGGCTTGGTAATCCTCGAAAACCTGCCGTACCACAGCGACCTCCGCTTCATGGATGCACAGCACACCATTTTGGATGTGGTAGCCGAAAGGAAGGTATCGGTTTTTCTTCATCGCCCGAACACCTCCTTGGGCAGCTGTTCGGTAAAGGCAAAACTGCCGATCAGGCAGAATTTCAGCTTATCCTGCTCGGTAACAACAATCTGATTGACAATGCTGTGAAACAGGGTTTCGTCAAAATTGGTCAGGTACGGTGCTCCTTGTTCCATCAGCTCAATCAGCAGCCTGCAATCGGAAATCATCTCATCGTCCGCATCGCTTTCCAGCATTCTGCGGCGGTTGCGCTTCAAAAGGTCGAGCTGCTGGTTGATTTCATTGGTTTTCTGCATAAAAATAGCAGAGTCCATGTAACCTTTCGTCCTGAGACGATTCAGTACCAGACTCTGCTTGGTGAGTTCCGCTATTTCCTTATTGATGCTTCCGACTTTCACATCGCTCATGGTAATTTTGGATTTGAGATTCATCAGCTCTGTTAAAGCAGAGGAGAGAATATAGAGGCTGTTCTGTTTTAGCTTGTTAACCATTCGAATAAAGGCTTGTATGATGGCATCTTCCCGGATTTGACGGATTTCGCACAGCTCCTTACTGCGGAAGTGTGTGTGGCAGACCCAATAGGTCTTGCCGTTGGTCACCCTGCGGGAGAAGCTCGTACCGCATTTCCCGCACTTGATTTTTTGTGAGAAAGCGTACTGCCTGCCATGCCCCTTGCTTGGGCAGAGGGCGTTACGGGCTTTCATCAGCTGCTGCGCTCGCTCAAATTCCGACCGGCTGATGAGCGGCTCATGGGAGTCGGTGATATAATAGCGGTCACGCTCGCCCTTGTTGCTCTTTGTTTGAAAGGGCATGGTATCGGTGGTGTAGGATTTCTGCAGCAGGGCATCGCCAATGTAACGCTCGCTTTTGAGGATATAGCTGACGGAGGTATAAAGCCAGCTGACTTCTCCATTTTTGCAGGGGATGCCCTCGGCATTCAGCTCGGCTGCGATCTGATCCATACTTTTTCCGGAGAGGTAGTTTCCAAATATCCGGCGCACTACTGGGGCTTCCTTGGGATTGGGAATCAGCGTATTGTCTACAAGGTCGTATCCGTAGGGGGCGCAGCAGCAAGTGAAGCTGCCATTCTGCATCCTACGGGCGTAGCTCCAGCGCATATTGTTGGAGATGGAGGTGGATTCCTCCTGAGCGATGGAGCTGAAAGCTCCGATCATCATCTCATCGTGCATATCTGCTGTCTTGAGGCCATCTTCCTCAAATTCCACCTCGATACCGAGGGCTTTCAGCTCCCGGACGGTGGAGAGGCAGTCGTGGATGTTCCTTGCAAACCGGGAAACGGATTTTACAAGGATGCGGTCGATTTTGCCCTTTCTGCAGTCGGAAAGCATCCGTTGAAATTCATCCCGCTTATCCGACCGGGTTCCGGTGATGCCCTCATCGGCGTATATGTCCACCAGCTCCCATTCGTCATTTCCGGCAATCAGGGAAGTGTAATGCTCCATTTGCACGGAAAAGGAATTCAGCTGATCTACCGAATCGCTACTGACTCTGGCGTAGGCGCAGACACGCAGTTTGGGCGGTGCATAACGGTAAATGGCGTTTACCGGTTCAATAACCTGTACCTGCGGCATGGCGGCACCTCCTTTGGTTTTTGTGTTTTCATGTGTGGCGGCTCCTTTCGTGTGAGTTCAATACCTTTTCAGTATTAGCACACACGATACCACATAGATGCAGACATAGCTATCACTATTTCCACTAAATAATCCGAAGCCTCGGCTTGTACTTTTCGACCACAAATCCATCTGCAATTTCAAATTCCTTAAGGCTGATTTTGCCCTGCTCCAGAAGATAGGTGAGGAAATTGTGCGCCATTAAATAACGCACTTCATTGACCGGTTCTGTTTTCGTCATAGCATTTCCTCCTATCGCAATTGAAACGGCGGCATTGCAAAATCAGACAGCTTGATTTCTCCCTCCATCGGGGAATAGATGTTGATCCCGCAGCCGCTGATTGTTTGAATAAAGTTCATGGTCTTTGCCGTATCTCGCCCGATTCGGCTCACCGAATCCACCAGCAGAACCTGAAAGCTCCCTGCTTTTGCCGCTTCCAAAACAGCCTGCAGACCGGGACGGTCGAAGTTCAGGCCGCTGCCCAAATCCTGAGAAGAACCTACAACGGTAAATCCCATCTGTTCGGCATAGGTTTCCAGTCTTTCATATTGCCCTTTCAAAGCGCCGTGGATATCTTCCGGCGCATCGATGCGGCAATAATTCCATGCGGATTTCTTATTCATAAAAAATGCCTCCTTTCACAATCTCAGGCTCATTTGCGGTTCCGGCAGCAGGGCATTCAGACCAAAGCTCACGGCTAAGGCTTCATTGACTTGCTGCATCTGTGAATCATTCAAATGGCCTATGTACTCACGCAGACGGGAACGGTCAATGGTTCGTACCTGCTCTAAAAGCACAAGAGAATTCTGCCGCAGGCCATACTGTTGGCTGCACAGCCGGATGTGGGTAGGCAGATGACCTTTTTCAGTGCGGCTGGTGATGGCGGCCACAATAACGGTAGGGCTGTAGCGGTTGCCGATATTGTTTTGGACAATCAAAATCGGCCTTATCCCGCCCTGTTCGCACCCGACAACAGGGGTTAAGTCGGCATAGAACATATCGCCTTTATAAATACGCATTTCGCATTCCTCCTTTTTATGAAATCAGTGTTATACCACAAGGATAAGGACAGCCGCCGATTGTGACCGGGTTTACCCGCAGGGCGGCTGTCCTCATAGTTTCTGATATAACAAAACTCTTGTTCTTCGTTTTCTGCTGCTTCTATTCGACACTACTCCCCGAAGCAGAACACCACAGGCCGAGTGCCTGCGGCATAAGGACGGTTTCGTCCTTTGGGCAGTCAGCTTAAACCAGCCTTGGTTATTGGCTGTCATGGGACTCTCACCCCCGCCGGGTTCTCCGGCGGCTGCACCCATTGCGATGTCTGTGGCTGTGCAGAAGTATCATTGTAGGCTGTTCAGGTCATGGCAGGGCAATCCACCACAGATTGCTTCTCGGACGGACAATTCTCGCTTGGCACCTTTGATGCTATCGTGTTGACGGATAGCTCTGACCTATCCGCAGATGGTCTTGGCGTGTCCTCCGAAGCCGCTTTCCCCTCATCGGAGCTGAACAGCTAACGTATTTAAGCTGCTGGATATGACCGAATGGTTTCGGTGTTTTTCAAGGAACATGGGAGAGATAGAAAAATCCCCCTCACTTACTTCCACGCTGGGAACGCATTCTGCACACCCTAAAAATCAAATTTCTTCAAATAATTTTTTCAGCTTGCTTAAGATACGCAGCTTGCGCTTATGAACAGCATTGTGATAGATGCCCTCTAAAGCCGCTATTTCACGTTCTGTTTTTTCTAAAAAATACAGCTGCACGATCAGATAACGTTCATCTTCAGCAAGCAGCTGCAGAGCTTCGTGTAGCTGTTTGTACATAATTTTGCAAATAACCTCATCCTCCACAGAGGGCTGGTCAGCGGGAAACTGCTTGTCAATGGATAGCAGTCGCTCCCATGAGTCCTCCCGGCTGGGTACATAGGTGACTGCTTTGTTTCTCTGATTGACTCGGATGTGTTCTGACTTGAGGTCATATTCCTGATACTGCATCTTGCGCTCGGTCTGTCTTAGCACCGCAATAACTTCTTCGCTGGCATCAGGATACATTTTCCTGAAATCCGGCATGATACATTTCTTTGACATATGCTTGTCCTCCAAATTTTCAAAATGTGATTGAAAACGAAGGACAAGAGGCGGTGACCGGCACAGAGGAATAGATTTATATAGCAAAAAAAGAGCATACTTACGAACACGGCAGTCCGCTTGTATACTCTTATATGTTAATTCGTAGCAAACCTGTTCTACTGGTTCGTGTTGATAGGCACATGGCTCCAATGAAAGCCGTTGCCTTTTTTTGGCAGATAGAAGCTATATAAAGTAGCTACATAATCGAACTAATATCGCTGCAATAAATTAGCAGCGGTGCAATCTGGATTGACCAGCACATAAGATCACCATCCTTTTAAATGTGATTTATATCCACAAGTCCATTTTATTGAGTACTTTTCATGTCTGATTCTATTCTGTTTCACATTAACATCTTTTTTATATCCTTTTTGCTTATAGTCACTTTGGTAGCGTTAAGTGAACTTGACAAATCCAGTGTTCATAAGGTAACATAAGAAAAGCACTAAAAGGAGATTAATTACTATGCGGCAAGGTATTCTTAAATAACAATCAACTGAATGATGGTAGGTACGAATGATTTAGCCTTATTACATCTGTTGTAATGGGTTTGGTTTTTGTACCTTAATTTAAGAATACTTTCATATTTTATGGATCCGCCATGCTGTAGAATTCTCTTTCTAACAGCTTTTAATGTCGTGCTCATAATTGTTATGATAGCAGTCCCCTGTGATGAAAGTATTTCAATCACAGGGGACTTTTATCTTTTAACGATTATATGAGGTGTGACTTATGAAAATAATGAATATTGGCATCTTGGCTCATGTAGATGCTGGAAAAACAACATTAACAGAAAGTATGCTCTATGCCAGCGGTACAATTGCTGAGTCCGGGCGTGTTGATAGCGGTTCAACGATTACAGATTCTATGGCACTTGAAAAGCAAAGGGGCATTACAATTCAGGCATCCATAGCATCTTATCAATGGAGCCATGTCAAAATTAATTTGATTGATACGCCTGGACATATCGATTTTTATTCAGAAGTAGAGCGCTCATTGAATGTATTGGATGGCGCTATTTTGCTGATCTCTGCCAAAGACGGCATTCAGGCACAAACACGTATCCTTTTCGATGCAATACGAAAACGGAAACTTCCTGCTTTGATTTTTATTAATAAGATAGATCAACCGGATATTGATCTTGATTCCCTCTATGAGGATATCAGAGCTAAATTGTCCTCTCATATCCTTATCATGCAGAGCATTACAAACGGAATCTCTCTTTTGCCCAAAACTCTGAATCCGTTGTCTGAAGAATTTAAAGACACGATTATTGAAACGGATGATGCTTTGCTAAAAAAATATGTCATGGATCGGCCCATTACGGCGGAGGAACTGTTAGAGAGCAGAAGAAAAAATATAAATGATGGTACTCTTTTGCCTGTTTATCACGGCAGCGCTCTGAAACATATCGGCACAAAAGAACTTATGGATGCGATTCTCATGGATTTCAGTCCATTTATACCTGCGCCCGACTCCAATCTTGCTGCATTGGTATACAAAGTTGAAAGAGATGATAATCGAAACAAACGCACATATATGCGCATTTTCGGAGGTTCCATTAAATCACGTGACGTACTAACCCTGCAAGATCATTCTGACAGTATAAAAATTAAAAAATTAGAGACCTCAAGCAATGGACAAATGGTAGAAACCGAAAAAGTCGAATGCGGTGATATTGCTATTTTTCCAAATGAAACGCGACTAAAGATTGGGGACTCCATAGGAACAATTCCTGAAAGGAATTTGATTCTACACAACAATAATCTGATCATGCAGGCGAACATTTCCCCTGTCCTTTCTTCCGACAGAACTTTTCTGTTAGAAGCCTTATCGGAACTGGCGGAAACAGATCCTCTTTTGCAATATAAATTGGATTCCAGAAGCAACGATATTATTATGGAATTCCTCGGAAAAGTACAAATGGAAGTCATCGTTTCTTTGTTACAAAACAGATACCATCTTCAAGTCAAAATCGAGAATATAACAACCATTTATAAAGAACGGCCTTTGAAAAGGGCAGACTTTACTGCCCATATTGAGGTCTTCCCTAATCCTTTTTGGGCATCCATAGGATTGTCAATCGAACCGCTTCCCACTGGAACTGGACTGCGCTATGAAAGCAAAGTGTCCTATGGATATTTAAATAAATCATTTCAGAACGCCGTTGAAGAAGGTGTTCGAAATGGTTGTGAGCAGGGGTTATATGGATGGGAAGTAACAGATCTTAAAGTCTGTTTTGAATATGGCGTATACTACAGTCCGGTAAGTACCCCTGCTGACTTTCGGCACTTAGCTCCTATTGTATTTGAGCAAGCCCTAAAACAGTCAGGTACGGAGTTGTTAGAGCCCTGCCTGTCATTTGAGCTTTATGTTCCCCAAGATTGCAATGCGCGTGTTTACAATGATCTGAAAAAATTTCATGCAGATATTGTATCAATAAAGACACAGCACAACGAAGTCGTAGTATCAGGAAAAATTCCGGCTCGCACATCACAATTTTATAAAGAGCAGCTTTCGGAGCTTACAAAAGGTCGTGGAGTCTTTTTAACAGAACGGGCAGGGTATCAGCAGAACACCGGTGAAATCTTTACTCAGGCCAGAAAACCGGATGATCGATTGGATAAAACTCGTCACTTGTTTGATAAGGCGTATGACGAGATAGGCAATGAGGGACATCAATCTGGCATGAAATTCATGTAGCCAAAGGAGGAGAGAGAAAGTGGATAACTTAAAGGAAGCAACACTACAATCAGAGCTGCGTTTTAAGGATTTAATAATCAATCCTTGCCATCGCAGTGTTTTAATAAATAACAACCGCATAGACCTGACCACGAAGGAATTTGATCTCTTGTACTTTTTGGCTATCCATCCGGGATGGGCATTTACAAAATCCCAAATTTATGAGACCGTATGGGGAGAAGAGTATGTGTGTAATCAACACGCTGTAGAAAATATTATATACAATTTGCGGCGCAAGATGGCTATAAATTCTACAAGTATAAACTACATTCAAACATTAGTCGGTTATGGCTACAAATTTTTAGCACCTTAGTAAAAATATCAAGAGGGCTCATTTTAATAATAAACAGGCAACTGTTCGGAGGTGAAGTGCCGATGGGTGAATCACCTATAAATTTAGGAAGATTAATTAAGAATGCACGGTTAGAGGCAGGATTAACACAGGATAACCTTGCCACACAGGTTGGGGTCACACCACGGTATATAATGGCTATCGAAAATGAAAATAAATATCCAAGTATCCAGGTACTATCTAAGATCATCTGCACTTTGAAAATATCAGCAGATACAATCTTTTATCCTGAAACGCAGCATACAGACAGAGAAAAGGAACAGCTTATTCACATGATCTATATGTGCGATGAAAGGGAAATTAAGATAGCTGCCGCAACCGTTAAGGCGTTATTGGATGCCAGATAATCCAGACACATTATCTTTAAGGGTAGAATTTTGTAATCCCATAAAGATTGATTGTTCTTTCTCTGTGTTTAAGAAATCCTTAGAGTGACAGGTTCTGCATAGGCCATGATGACACATACCATATGCCGCCGACAGGACGCATTGCTCCCTTGGCGGTAGGGTATGTGTTTTTTCATTTCACCGTAAACAGCAAACTACTCTTGCCGCCATTTTCCCGCCAGCGCTGTTTCTTTTGTAGATAGCCGGTCTTTTCAAGGTCAGCGATAGCTCTCTGTACCGTGCGGCGTGAGAGCTTTAAGTCCTTGGCAATGGTACCGATGGCAGGATAACAGGTTCCGTCCTTGTTTGCCCGATCTTTCAGGTATCGGTACACTACTACGGCACGGTGCGGAACATCGACAGCATAGAGAGAAGATAGATAGCTCACCACGAACACCTCCTAATCGGTGCGCAGAGGCATAGTAGGAGACTCCGGCTCATGCTCCTGCACAGGCGTAAGAAGCGTACCTCCGTTTCGGTCATCACTGGGAACATCTGGGAATTCGGCGAAGTCATCCTCGTCATAGGCGCAGCTCCTTTGGAGAATTTCCTGCTCCAGCTCGAAGCTGTCAGCATAATGAACCTTTCGGGCGGAACGTTCTTCCACCTCAAAGGGCTTTTCGAATCGGATGCCCCATTTGAGAAACAGGGGCAGCTTTGTACGCATGGAACAGCAGCCGGTCTTGGCTAGAATAAAATTGCCTTTGGGCAGGGTTTTCAGCTCGTCCGGTGTCATTAGCGGACGCTGAATCATCTGCAGGCTTTGGCTGGGATCATTCTTTCCTCTGCTGATAGAGCCGGACATAACGGTTTTGTTGCCCAGCGCCCTTGAGAGGATGTCGGCGCTTTCGGAGTTCGGCGCAAAACCACCGAACAGAATATCCTGACAGTTATCGATGATGATTGCGGAACCCTCCTTGCCATAGTTTTTCTCAAGCTGTGCAAAGGACTGGATGATGGGTACCATGCTGATGCGGCGGGAACGGCCTGCGGAGAACATCATCTCCATCGACTGTATTTTCGGGATAGTTCCAATCTCATCGGCAAAGATCATGACCCGATTGGGGAGCTTGCCGCCATATTCATCTGCCACGGTCAGCATCTCCCGGTAGAGCTGCTGGAGGAACAGGGACACCATGAAATATTTCGTATTATCTTCCTCCGGCAGTACGATAAAAATAGCACACTTCTCCTTGCAGAAAGTTTCCGTATCCAGCGAACTGTCAAAACACAGAATCTGCTCCATCTCGGAATCCAGAAACGCATTTAGTCTTGACATGGCGGTGGACAACACTGAGGCCATCGCTTGGTCGGCGGTATTGAGAGCGGCTCCCGCAAACCATCTTGCCTTGTGGTCAGAGGGTAGTTTATCCATCAGCAGCTGGAACTGGCTTTTGTTCTTCACCTGCGAGGGAGCCAGCAAGTCCTGAATCATTTTGAACACTGATATAATGTGTCGTTTCTCCGGAGGGCAGTATTCCGCAATCAGCAGAATTACCGATGTCAAAAGACCCTCGGCGGCATCGTAGAAGAAGGCGTTTTGTCCATAGCTTGCCGAGTCCTCGCCGCTGCTGGAGATAATGGTCTTGGCGGTAATCTTTGCATATTTTTCAGCTTTAGCTTTGAGAGATAAATTGCCCAGATTTTTCTGATAGGCATCCATATATTTGTTGACCAGATGCAGAATGTTGTCGCCGTCCGAACGGGTGGGATTGCGTAGATCCAGCACCGATATTTTGTAGCCATAGTAATCCTTTGCGATTCCTGCGTAGTTTCGGAACAAATCTCCCTTTGTGTCTGTGCAGACCCAGCTCATACCGGAGGCACAGGCATACTCAATATTAGGGTACAGAAAGTTTGCTGTTTTGCCGACACCGGCAGCGCCGATCATGAGGCAGTGAATGTCGCCGTCATCAATGAGAGCAGTGGTTGAGCCAGCTTTTTGCTTGCAGCCCACCACAAGCCCCTGCAAGGCGGGCAGATTCTGCCCACGCCGCCATTTCTCTGACTCGTAGGGTACATGGGTGTATGTCCGTTTGATTTCGTTTTCTGTGGCGAAGCGGGCGGTACCGTGCTGACCGTCACCGACCGTCTTGGATTTGATGCCGCTGAGGGTGTAGTAATGTGCTAAAAGAGAAAGACCGCCAATGACGAAAAACATCACGGCGGCTACTGCTATGAGAATAGTTACTTGGGATGGCATAGGGAAAACTCCTTTCATTTGGATAAATTCTGTAGTAAAATAATCTAAAATGAAGCCATATTTAGCGGATGACATGGCTTGACAAACTTCAAATTTACAGGAGGAGTATTAATGGGCGAAATTATATCTAGATGGTCAAAAAAATCTTTGTCGCAAGTAATTAACCTTTTATCAGGGGCGTTAATAATGATTTTGTTTATTAATCATTTTACTGTCATAGATATCCGATTAGATGTTTTGGATTTTATATCTGTAAATTATGCTAATTTAAGTGAGAGCATAATAATGTGGATTTTTGCCGTCTTACTCTTTCATAATTTCATTTTTAAAATAGTTAGATATATAGTTAAAAAATGCTTTCCCTTTAATACAGAACAAGATGAATTTAAATACTATAATATACTTGTTTTAATTCAAACAAGTGAAGATGTATTGGATTTAATGGTGTCAATATATGGCCTTATGTTTTTGCTTGCCATTCGTAGTATCAATGTGAACACCGAAATTTTTTATGCTACTCCATTAGCGCTGTTAACATACTCCGGTATAATTTTAAGATTTGTTGAATCGATTGTTTTTCATTTCTATCTGTCTAATTTATCTATAGTCAACAAATTCATAAAAAATAATCGATTGGATTAAAATACACTTGCCGAATTGTAGAAAGCCGATTTAGGCATGGCAGTCAACTTGACCGCCGTGCTTTTTTACGTCATCGTCATAATCGATTCACTCTGCTCCTGCGAGCATGATGCCTTCAAATCTTCATTCCAATCCTTGTGTGCAGAAACATCATACACCACATCTTTATAATCCTGCTGCTGCAAAGTTTTATGAATGCGGCTGGCAGCCTTGCGTCCGGATTTATCATTGTCAAGACAAAGTGTCACTCGTTGAAGCTGAGGGTACAGTTCCAACATCTTCAGTACAGGCTGTTGTGACACACCGTTCAATGCCCCATAACTGGCGTTTTTCCAATTTTGAGGATGCAAACTGATATACGACAGCAGATCGATAGGCGCTTCAAACACAAACAGGTTGTGGGAATTCGGATTCTTGGAAATGTAATGAAAGCTGTAGGCCGGATGGCTGCCCTCCACGTTGATGCGGAAGCAGCTTCCGGTTGCCGTGCTTTTCTTATGGGCATGACGGGCAATGCCATTTTCATCATGACCCACGAACACAGCGTTGTGGTATTCGGCATCTTCAAACAGCAGCTTTTCTCTGGCAAACTCGGACAGAACTTCCCGGCTGATGCAGCGCTGCTTGATAAGATAGGCGAACACCCGGCGCATATCGGTGTGTGCTGGCGGCAGAGTAAAGGGCTTTCGCTGCTCCGGCTCGCCGCTTTTGCTGTGCTGCCGGTATTCCACTCCCTGTTCACCGCCCAGCAGCAGGCTGACCGCCTCCGGGAAAGACAGGTTGTAGAGCCGTTTGACGAGATCAATGGCGTAGCTGCCCTCCTGAGCGGAGTGATCATACCAGCTGTTGCCCCGCACGGTGATGCTGTGGTCGCTGGCCAGCCGCTTATCTCTCCCAGAGGGCAGGAGATTCTCTCCCTGCCGCTGGAGGAAATCCACCAAGTCCACCGAGTTGGCTCGTTCCTTTTGTTCGTCTGTAAAATAGATGTAGCCTGACACAATAAAACCTCCCATCATAAATGAATTTGTGGCGCATGGTCATCCCGCTTGTGACCCTGTGCCTGCTTTTTCTCCTGCAGCTTCCGTCTGCGCTTGCGGTCGATATGACCGGCGGCAATTCCTGCGGTTCTGCGGTAGTCCTCCCGGAACAGATTTTCCAGCCGATGCATCAGCCGGGTAGCGGCCAGAAGTACCGAGGGATTGCTGTAGCTGCTTATGTTGTCAATCAGATACTGTGCATAGACATTGCCCTGCGCCGCAGACAGCTCCAGCCAGTAAAGGCTCTTTTCCTTGTCACGGGGAACATCAACCTCATAAAAATACAGCTTGCCGAGAGCATACTGTGCAAACTGATTTCCCTGTTCAGCGGAAGTAGTCAGCCAGCGGATGGCGGCTTCTACATTCTTTGAAACATCCTCCCCTTGGAGATAGAGCTTGCCGAGCTGGTAAGCCGCAAACTCATTTTTCTTCTCTGCCGATAAGGTGAACAGTCGGATTGCCGCACCTACATCCTTGGGAATGCTGTCACCGGAAAGATACAGCTTTGCTAAGGCATATTGGGCGTAGGCATTGCCGAGATCGGAGGAAAGTGTAAGCCACTTGATTGCTTCGGGAACATTCTTCGGGATATCCTCACTGGAAAGATAGAGCTTGCCGAGCTGATAGGCTGCATACTCGTTTTTCTGTTCTGCGGCGGCTGTAAACATGGCTACTGCTTTTTGAATGTCTTTCTCCACATGATTGCCATCCCTGTACAGCTTTCCGAGAGCATACTGCACTCCGGCGTTTCCAGCCTCCGCTGCTTTGGTCATCCAATCCACCGCCTGCGCAGGGTTTCCTATACCGGTTTCCAGACACACCTTGCCCAGCAAATATTGGGCATTCACATTTCCAAGCTGCGCCGATTTCTCCAGATAGGAAACCGCAGACTGCACATCCTTATCCGCACCGGTTCCGGTGTAGAGCATCTGACCAAGGCGGTATTGCAGCTTGTCATCGTGGCTGTCCTTTTCCAGGCGATAAAAGCCGGTAAAGGCAGCCTTGAAATGCTGATTGGATGCAGCAGCATCCACCGGTGTACCGACACCATCACGGTGCATTTTTGCAAGCTCATAATCTGCATAGGGGTTTCCCTGATCAGCGGACAGGGTATAGAGCCGGAGCGCCTGCACATAATCCTGCGACACACCCTGACCACGGTAATAAAGGCCGCCGAGGGAATATTGGGCGTATTTATGATTTTTCTCCACTGCCTCCTGAAACCATGAAGCTGCCTGCCCATAGTCCTGATTGGTTCCAAGACCGGCGGCATACATTTTGCCAATGCGGTATTCCAGATAGGGCTTGGGCTTTTCTTTTTCTGCGGATAAAAAGGCAGCCAGCGCTTTTTCATACCATTCGTGTGCGGCCTGCAGATCAATCTCACGACCCAAGCCATCGGCGAACATTCTTCCGAGGTCATGTATAGCAAGGGCATTGCCGGAGTCCGCTTCCAACAGCAACAGATTGTATGCCTTATCAAAGTCTTGTGGTACCTCCTCGCTGCCGTAGAGATATTTTCTCGCCAGTTTGTATTGCTTGCTCCACTCGGCACGGAAAATTGTATCGGCAGGCTCCATGAACATTTCATCCGACTCACCATCCGCAGGCTCCGGTAGCTCCGGTTCCGGTGCATCTTCATCCTCAAATGAAACATGGTGACCACCCAGCTTTAACGCTTCGGCGATCACCATGTTTTTGATACTTTTAAATTGTTTCTGCTGAGAGAGCGGAGGAAGGGGCGGCAGCTTGTTGGTATAGGTCTTAAGAATTTCATTCTGCCAGTCATTCCATGCCCGGTATAGCTTGTCGACTCGTTCCTCCTTGGCAAGCTCATCCACAATGCGGTCAATGACGGCTTTCACATCGGCCTTGAGGTATCCATACACTTTTTTTTCGCCTGTGTTCTGGAGCCTCTGAGCCAACAGCGGCAGATCTGCTTCAATAGCTTTGTTTTCACAGACACAATCCTGCACCTGTGAAAGCAGCTCGGCCATCACTTCGGCGGCACCTTTCTTGAGTTGGATTCGAGCTTCGCTCTGATGTTCATAAATATGAGCGAAATCCTGACGGAAAATATCGTGTGCCAGTTCTGAGCGCATGGCTTCGATGGCAGGCTCAGTGAGAAATCCGTCATTGTCTTTGGCGGAGTAAACCATGAGATGCACATGGGGGTGATGGCTTTCGTTATGAAAGGCGGAATACCAGCGGAGGTTCTCGCTGTCTATTTTCATATGCTTGCAGAGCATGGCTTTTTTGCTGCGCAGTAAATCCTGCCACTGCTTTCCGCTGTCGTATCCGAGCCTTGCGGCATCCTCCCGGCGCAGGCTGATGACATGAGTCCAGACAGCGCCCTTGTGGTTGCACACATCCTCCTGCACCTTTGCCAGCACTACCGGTACTCCCGCATCAGTAAACAGACCATGCTCGCCGATCCACTCAACACGGGGACGGCCTGCGATGTACTCCACATAATTTTCACGCTTGCCGATGAGGTTTAGGTTCTGTTCCAATGCCAGGGAGATAAATTCAGTCGCATTGCCGATGGTGGGGCTTTCGCAGTAGTCAGCATACTCCAGCATATCTTTAGAAGAGGGAATGTCTTGAATAAGCTGCCCGATGAGCTGCTGCTGTTTGACCGTAGCCGGTAACAGCTGTTTGCTCTCGTCAATCTTTTCGACACCCTCACGGGTTCCGATGTACTTCACATAGTTTTCAAGCTGGGCTGGCGGGACATCCCGCATATATTGTGAGGTAAATATGATTTTTGGCATGGCGGCCTCCTTTCTAAGTTTTGGGCAAAAGAAAAGAGCGACCACGGTTTTTAGTGATCGCTCTTTGAAATATGATTATCATTGCTTATTGAATGTTAGAGATAAATGCCCTTAATGTTTCAGATACTTTGTTGTAATACAGATTATCAATTACAGAATATTCGCCAAGATGAATGTCCAACTGAGAACCATTTCCCTTTGTAAAATACTTTTCGTCCACAATGCCATTTTTATGAACATGCAGATTTCTTCGCTGAACCATTTCCATTATTTCCACGAAGCAATCACTCCCTTGGACAAGAAAATAATCAGCCTTATAGCCATGCAGTATTTCCAAAACATCTGAAACGTATTTTCCAGAAATCATTATATCAATTGTCTTGGAAGCAAAATCGTTGAAATCTTGATGTTTTGTTATGTCACCTAAAGAAAACTTTTTATCATAATTCATAATACGGGCTATATTAAAAAAATCTTGATTAAAAACATCAGAAAATAAATCAAATACGGCTGCATCAAAAGCTGTCATAAGCAAGATAAATGCCTGCCTATAAATATTTATAGGATTTTTATCATCAAAAATATTGTAAAGTGTTTTGAGTTCATTGTACTCCTCCAAATCGTGCTCAGTGTTCTCGATAGCCTCATTATACAATTTGCACCTAACATGGCTCAAAAGGCTTACATAGTCATCTTCTGAAAGCATATCATAATACTTTTCTTCAGATAACTCATCTTGTGTATCAACTTCCTTTTTAAAGTCAGCGGGAATAATCTCATCAATCAGTTCAAAATAATCTTTGTTTTCAGGATTATCCATACAGTCATATACTGTTGATTCAGCATATGGAATTAAACTATCTGCTAAATCATTAGAAATAATTTTCGAGCTTAATTCAGGCAACTCCACTGGTTGCATTTGAGAAAGTTTGGTCTGTAAAAAGGTTATCTTATTATCTACAATCCCTTTTAACTGGTCGATGATGAGTTTGTTTTTTTCTTTTTCTTCTGTAGTATCGGAAAAGAACACATACTCCTTTAGTATATTCATGTCCTCATATCCTTGAGTTCGAACAACACTGCATGAACGTTGGTAAAAGTTATTTTCAATATAAGAAACATAGTTATCTATGGTTTCGGATTCATCTTTAAATCTCTCGTTGATTGTGTTTTCCACGGAAACGCCTCCAATTCATTTAATTTGATATAATCATACCACCTCTCCCGACAAAATTCATCACCAATATGTAAAACAGCCCATGCTTTCGCAGAGGCCGTCCACCTATGATTCCTTACAGCGCACCGAGATTTTTGAGTAGCTCCACACAGTCCTTTGCGCCCTGTACATAGAGATGCTGGCATTCGTGATCAGCAATCAGATTTGTTTTCTCAAAGTAATCGGTGAGTATTCTCTGTTGATCCTCCGGCAGTGATTTTACAATCTCACGAGCCTGTGAGCTGAGAGCCTTTACTTCGGCATAAAGCTGCAGTTCACTGTCATCCAGAGTATCCTTACGCTTTTCGATTGCGGCTTCCGTCAGTTCCCGGATTGCCATTTCAAAGATTTCACTTTTCTCCATCGCACTTTCATCTCCTTTCTCAGCATTAAAATGCTGTACACCAACATATAAACGAATGTGCTTTCATAGTCCATATCCAAAAGAAACAAATTCATCTTATAATTTTAGGTTCGCCGTTTTTGGTAGTTATATGCGTCCTCAAAATCAATCGCACCGTTGATCCGCTTGACTTCCTCCACACATTTTAAGTGTAGGCTTTGCAGTGCCTGCTCGTCAACCGCATGAGTATACGCCACCACATGAGAGAGCTTGGAAAGCTCGGTGGCGATTTTGAAATCCATTCTGGCCAGACGGTTTTCCGTATCCCGAATGGTACTGACAAGGACGGATGAGAAACTCTGCAGCAGATAATTTTCGATTCTCTGTGAAGTGAGATATCCGCAGTAAAACTTCAGCGCCTCGGTGACAAATTCATTGCGGGATTTTACATTGGCCTGCTCCAGCAGCTCATCGCACCGATCCAGCACTTCTTTTTCAATATAAAAGCCGGTGCGGACTTTTTCCGGTTCCTTTGCCATATTGTCTCCTTTTTTCTGTGAGTTTTCCCCGGTATGCAGTGTAAGCCCCGCAAACGTCCGGTTTTCCTTGCCTTCTACTGAAACCAGCATAACAAATCAAGGCTTTAGGCAGAAAGTTATGTCACTTCAGAATCCCCGAACGGCTTTGCCGGTCGGTGTTTTTCGGGTTTAGGCTGCCAAAGCAGCATAAACCCTTTAACCTGCACAACTTTCGACCCTATCAGAATGCCCTCATTCTGAGGATTTATCGCCGCAGTCAGGGCTTTCTCACATTCTCTCCACACGGGCGCAACGTGGGCGGTACGATGCTAAAGGGTATCAGGATGCCACCCTGCCTGCTGACAGGCCACACAGGGCAACACCGCCGCCCACACGCCCGGACAGCGTTTCTGCTTACGCCAACCTGTTGTCGGAACCGCCTGCCGCAGCAGGGCGAACCGGTCTTTGGGGCTTGGGTTTGGCAGCCGCCTCACGGGAGAGCTTATCGTCAATGTACTCACGGGTGGTCTGCGGAACGTGTTTTTCATAGAGCTTTTGGACGGTATCCTCCAGCTCCGTCTGCAAATCTGCATCCTTTTTGCTCATGTGGTAGGTCAGGGCATCGAGCTTTTCGCTGTCAAAGCTGATGGTCAGTGTCGCTTTTTTCATCGTATTTTCCTCCATTTTATCATTTCATTTGGGGTGACTGAGAGGGGGCTTCGCCCTCTTGCATGACCCATTTTTCATAATCCGATACCGGACAGTACCCGGCAAGCATGGACGAGAATTCCTCCAAGCGGCGAGGCTTCACCTTGTCCAGCTCCATCTGCAAACCGTAGTAGCCGTTGTAAACCTTGACCACCTCAGCATCCAAAACATCAGCCCACGCCTCTTTCCCGGCATTGGTCAGGGTATGCTCATCCAGCTCCACGATGGTGGCAGGCTGCACCTCCACATCCTTGTGAAGCAGATGGATATCCTCCCAATGGAGATGGAGTAAATCTTTCAGCCTGCTGACAGGCGCAGTGGATTCCGGCAGCTGCTCCGGCTCCGCTTCCTCCCGGTGACCGCCATATTGCGGACAGAAATCAAGGTAATAGCACACGTCAATGGCATTCTCATTCAGCTCAACATCCGCTACGGGTTCACGCTCATGGAGCATATCAACAAGAACATTGCAAATGCCATCGTTAAACTCCAGATTGATTCCAGTTTGTTTTTCAATCTCATTAAAGCCTATAATCCAATTGCCCTCTGTTGTGTTTTGTGTTCCAGTGGACACAATACAATCCACAGCCTCCATCAGTTTCTGATTGAATTGCTGCAAGGCCGGAGAGGTCAAAGCGGAAATGTCGGGAACATAGGAGACATACCTGCAGTAGCCGTAGCCCTCCGATTCCACCAGCAATCCGTCATTTCTGCCCTCGCTGGTCAGCAGCAGGCAGTGATACACACCGCTGCTGTCACAGTGCATCTGCTCTATATTCTCCTGAATAAAGTCATAATTCCTCATAGGTTTTTGCAGCACAGCTTCAAAAACTTCAGCGGGAAGCCGAATGGTTTTTGACACCTCAAAGCTCCGCAGATCGAAATCTGAGGGCTTCCGTTCAAAAATTGCTTTCATTAAACATCATCTCCTTTTGTCTATTTGAGCCTGCCGTAAGCATAAAAGTGGCTGCGCCAATAGCGGCTATTTAGATCCGCATAGCCGATTGGATCGCCGCAGTGCAGCATCTGACCGTTCCCAACATAGATTCCAATGTGGCTTATGACTCCGGCTGAGGCATAGGTTCCTTGGAAGAACACTAAATCTCCGGGTTTGGCTTCCTCACGGGAGATCACGGCACACTGATTAAAAATACCCGATGCCGTGGTGCGGGGCAGATAATATATGCCTGATTTGGAATAGACCCAGCACACATAACCGGAGCAGTCAAAGGAAGTCTGCGGAGAAGAGCCTCCCCAAACATACGGGTAGCCGATATATTTTTGGGCTTCCTCCATCAACGCCTGATAGGTACCATCGCCCATCTCTCCGGGATATTCTCCATCCTCCGCACCGGGGATGGCTCTGCCATACTTAGTGTGAGAGTAAATCTGCTGTGCATTGATCCGGTTTTCCTCTGTGACGATTTTGCCAAGGGTACTTTCAAGGCTTACATATATCTCATTCAGGTCGGTAACAGGAACAGCCACCGTGAAGGTTTCCTCAATTTCATTGCCATCCGCATCGGTAACGGTGCGGGTGCGTTCCTCGTAGCGGACAAAGCAATCGGCAAAGGCTCGGTAATCAGAAGCGTTCATCCGCAAATTTTCAGCGCCAAAATACAGAGAATAAAAAATGGACTTCATGCGGGTGCTGTCGATACTGCCGCTTTCGATGATGGGTGTAATCTCAGACACTGCATCATCCAAGTCGGAAAAGCTGCCCCGCATATCCTCGATGTACTGCCGGTACTCCGCTGGCACCTGCGAGGAGATGCTACCGCCGTGAAAGGTGAGATCCACAGCGGAGTTGTTGTGGTCTGCGGTACCGGACAGCAGGCTCATGATCATAACGATGATTAAAATAAACGGAGTGAGAATGGCGGCAATCACCACGCCCACCGCTTTCCATGTCCGTTTGTCGGTGGCGGCGGCGATTGCCGCTTTCACCGCAAGGGTAATGGTTGCCGGGTCTGCCATCGG